>Ga0228627_1000003_pt1:342500-562820 | contig 562820 bp, 497 predicted proteins | sample 33DmetaG_FD_190483 | JGI IMG/M metagenome (GOLD analysis project Ga0228627, IMG submission 190483) | Seawater microbial communities from Monterey Bay, California, United States - 33D | ecosystem: Environmental > Aquatic > Marine > Coastal | place: USA: California | collected... | reverse complement strand
TAAACGGTACGTATAGTGTAGACTTATCAGTAGTAGCTGATGGAGTATACTTCGTACAGGTGAAGAACGGTGACTACTTTGCAACTAAGAGAATAACTGTTTCTAAATAAATTAAGTTAGCTTGACATTAAAAGTCCTCGTTTTGTAACGAGGACTTTTTTTATTTACTTAAAATTATAATCAATATCCTTTAAACAAAAAACTAGGAGAAATAACTGCTATTCCATTAAATTTGCCCATATGGAAATAGGATCAAATCTCTTTAAATTCAGCCTTAAGGGCACCAACAACAGAACCTATGACAACTTTACATTTGCTGACAGAACTGCTTTGGTAATTGTTGTGACCTGTAATCACTGTCCATACGCACGAGCATATTGGAGTAGATTAATCAAACTTTACAATAAATTCGAAGAAGACAACCTAGGAATTTTAGCAATCAATGCTAATGATGCAGAGGCATATCCTGCAGACTCATTTAGTGCAATGAAAGACCTTCATAAGCAACTAAAACTCCCCTTTCCATATCTACATGACGAAACCCAAAAAGTTACTAAAAAATTAAATGCAACGAGAACACCAGAAGTTTTTGTGTACAACAGTAAGCGAAAATTAGTTTACAAGGGGGCCATTGATGATAATTGGGAAAATGAAAATATGGTTACACGAGTTTTCTTGGAAGATGCTATCGAATATACGCTAGATGGTATGGAGCCTGATTATGCAGAAATACCTGCCGTCGGATGCAGCGTTAAATGGAAAAAATAAATCCAAATGGATTCTTTAAAAGGTAAAAATATCGTAATCACAGGGGCTTCTTCTGGTATCGGTAAAGCTTTATCCATTGAAGCTTCCAAATGTGGGGCCAACTTGGTATTGGCCTCCAGACAAATAGAAAAGCTTAAGGAATTAAAATCTACAATATCACTACAATCGTCAAACATATTTTGTATTCAAACTGATGTAACCAACCAACAGGAATGCGAAAATTTAATTTATTTAGCAAAACAAAAACTTGGAAGTATAGATATCCTTATCAATAATGCTGGAATATCCATGCGAGCACCATTTGATGAAGTAGAAACTCGTGTTTTAGAAGAAATAATGAATGTTAACTTTTGGGGGACGGTATATTGTACAAAAGCTGCCATATCAGCACTCTTGGAAAGTAAAGGAAGTTTGGTAGCAGTTTCCTCGGTTACTGGCTTCAAAGGACTGCCCGGAAGAACTGGCTATGCCTCCTCTAAATTCGCAATTAATGGCCTTTTTGAGAGTATTCGAATGGAATACATGAATAGAGGCTTACACACACTGATAGCTTGCCCAGGATTCACTGCCAGCAGCATACGTTACAATGCACTAACATCTAATGGTTCTAAACAAGAGAGTAGCCCAGGAAAAGAATCAGAAATGGATAAGGCATCAGATGTAGCACTTGATATTTTACAAGCAATAAGAGACCGTAAAGATTTTATGCTTACGAATAGACAAGGAAAGATAATCTACTGGGTAAATAAATTTTTTCCTAAATTTTTAGAAAAAAGAATTCACAAGACTATCGCAAAGGAACCTAACTCTCCAATAAAAAATTAATGCGAATTACAACGAAACTAACTGAAAAAACACAAGAGGCAATTAGCGAATTATACGGCATTAGTGAATTTGACATAAGTTTCGAACAAACCAATCCAAAATTTGAAGGTGATTTGACCCTCGTTGTATTTCCATTTTTGAAATACAGTAAAAAAAGACCTGAGGACACAGCTGAAGAAATAGGAAACTATCTCACCAAACAAGTGCATGAAATTAAATCATTCAATATTGTTAAAGGTTTTCTGAACATTCAGTTTAGCGACGAATACTGGTTGAACGAATTAAAAGATCACGTTAATTTGGGCATTCAAATCCCTAAAATTGGTGATAATAAAAAAATTGTTGTAGAATACTCCTCCCCTAACACCAACAAACCGCTCCACCTCGGCCATATCAGAAATAACGTATTGGGTTATTCCATTTGCCAGATTTTTGATTCAGTAGGCTATGACGTTGTCAAAAACAATTTGGTAAATGATCGAGGCATCCATATATGCAAGAGTATGGTTGCATATCAAAAATGGGGAAATAACGAAACTCCTCAATCTGCTGGTCTAAAAGGAGATCATTTGATTGGAAAGTACTATGTAATGTTTGATCAACATTATCAAAAAGAAGTGAAAGATTTAATCTCAAAAGGTGTTAATAAAGACGAGGCTAAAGAAAAATCACCGCTCATGGTGGAAACCCGGAACATGCTCCAAAAGTGGGAAAATGGTGATCAGGAAGTGATCGCACTATGGAAAAAATTGAATAATTGGGTGTATGATGGTTTTGAGAGCACTTATAATCGACTCGGGGTTAGCTTTAATAAAATATACTATGAGTCCGACACCTATTTACTCGGTAAGGCAATTGTTCAAGAAGGATTAAAATCAGAGGTCTTTTTTAAAAAAGAGGATGGTAGTATTTGGATAGATCTCACTCCTGAGGGATTAGATGAAAAAATTGTTCAACGATCAGATGGAACATCAGTTTACATTACCCAAGATATTGGAACAGCTGACCTAAAATACAACGAATTCAAGATGGATAAATTCGTCTATGTTGTTGGAAACGAGCAAGATTACCATTTCAAAGTACTTCAGCTTATCCTCAAACGATTAGGGAAATCATACGCAGATGGACTATATCACTTGAGCTATGGCATGGTAGATCTTCCAGAAGGTAAAATGAAAAGCCGTGAAGGAACTGTAGTTGATGCAGATGAATTAATGGATGAAGTTGTTTCTACGGCAAAGAAGCAAACGGAGGAATTGGGTAAAACTGATGGAATGAGTTCAAAAGAACTTGATGAACTATATGAAGTACTAGGTTTAGGTGCACTTAAATATTATTTGCTAAAGGTAGATGCTAAAAAAAGAATGATGTATGACCCCAAAGAATCTATTGATTTCCAAGGCAACACTGCACCATTTATACAATATACCTATACAAGAATAGCATCGCTACTAAGAGCAGCTGACAAGATAAGTTTTAGTCTCCCTAATACATTTCATCCGATAGAGAAAGAATTAATAAAACAACTTAATGCATATCCTGAGGCAATAACATCAGCTGCAAATAATTATAATCCCTCAGAAGTCGCGAATGCTATTTATGATCTTGCTAAAACGTTTAATAAGTTTTACCATGAGCTAACCATACTTGGAGAGCGGGATAGTAATACAAGAAGTTTCAGAATATCGCTCTCAAAAACAGTCGGCGAAACGATCAAACATGGATTTGGTTTACTTGGAATACAAGTACCTGAAAGAATGTAAAATGGAAAGACCTATTGGTTATTTAATCTTCAGACTATACCCAATCTTAAAAGTTCTTTGAACTTGACGCTGAGTAAAAATTTGATCTTCAGCATTAAATCCACGATAAACTTGAACTGGGATATCATTCAATAAATTGGTGACAGCAAATGATATCTGTGATCTTTTTCCTTTACCGAGTGAATAGGATGACTTAAAATTTAAGCTATGAAAAGATTCGGTATAAACATCTGGTAAACGTCCAATACCTACAATAGAAAGTTTAGGACCTTGTACATTATAGGATAAGTTTGCCATAAAACCAGACTCTCGGTTATCATAATTAACTCCAAAATTAATGATGTAAGGAGCTTGTCCTTGCATTTCTCTTTTATCATCTAGGGTTTGCCCTTCTCTCAACTCATTAGTCTTGCCAATTATCTCATTAGGTGTCATTTCTACCTGCGAAATGATATAAGATAAATTACTCAACAAAGCAAGTTTGTCTGAAATAAAGTTCAATGATTTTCTAACTTCTAGCTCTGCACCAAAAACATCTGCACTTAACGCATTCCTTGGAGTGAAATTGGTAGGCGTCTCCGGTTTATAGACAACGATCTCAATTGGATTATTAAAATGTTTGTAGAATCCACTCACAGAAATTAATTCACCTCTTTTCATGAATTTCTCAAAACGTATATCAAGATTGGTTATTTCAGTCTGTTCTAACGAATCTAAATTACCAATAAATGTTCTACCTGAGATTGGATCATAGATTTGTGCTAACGATTTTTCTTTAAATGATGGTCTAGCAATAGTTTGAGATGCCGCTATCCTAATATTGACGTCCGATGTTGCTCGATAAACAAAACTAGCAGATGGTAAAATATTTAACTCATTTAAGACTCTTTTGTTTACGTATACAAGGTTGTTGGTATTCTCTCCCGTATAAAACATATCTGCTTTTTCAACCCGAAATCCGTAAATAGCTGTTGTTCTTGCACCTATTGGTAACTCATTCATGGCATATAAACCCATAACATTCATTGAAGATACAAACTCATTTGACTTAATGGGTTCTCCAAAAACTGCATATCCTCGATCTGATTCAGCATCGTAAAGATATTCGTTAAATATCTGATTGGGATCACCATTCAAATTAAAGCTGCCAATCGGTTGGAATACATATTGTAAAACTCCAAAATCACGATGCTTATAATTGTGAGCTATTCCAAATTTCAACTTAGAAACTTTGCTATTTCCTAAGAAAATTTTTCGTTCTGCATCAAACTTACTATTGATACTTTGTTCACTTAGATTTCTATAAAGCCTTTTTATCTCTGAACCTGCACCCACATTGAATTTATAGCCTTCTTCACTAACAGAAAGAGCTGTAATCTTCATGTCGGGTTCATAATTAGTAGAAATTGATGGAGATAGTTTAGTTATAAATTTCCAAGCTGAATCTTTCTTAAACTCATGCTTAAAGAACAAATTAGTAAGTGTTCGCTGATTGTAGTATAAGATTGATCTGTCTAACGTAGCTCCAGCATCACCAAAAGGATTAGCAACATTCTCATATAATAATTTAGATGATTTTTTTACCCCATTTCTGGTGTGAAAAATAGAAGTACTGAAACTATGCTTACCTGCTTTAATTGAACCATTAGCGAGTGTGCTCCACAATACTTCATTTTCACCTACACTACCATTGTTCTTTTCAGCTAGGGTTAGCTCATTCTTTGATTTTTCTTCATTTCTCAAATACGTTTGAAAAATCACATTATCGTAATAATTAAAAGTATTACTATAACCTGTTGCTACATTGAACCCGTAGGTCTTATTTTTTTTATTATACTGATTTCCATAGTCCAACGAAAAAGAGGTGTTTAACATACTTGTTTGAGTCATCACGTCCATGTTTTTATTGAAGGCATTCGCATTGCTCTCCGCTCGTTGAGCACCTCCTCCTGATTGGGTATACTCAGACTTTGGTATAACTTTAGGTTTAGAAAAAGGAAGGCTTCTAGATGATTTCCCAAAAGCTAACAAATCCGCATTTGTGGATTCATGGCTCAAATAATTTGAATTCAAATTCATTGTTGGATTAAAGCCAAGACTTATTGAGACACTCATAGCTTCTTTAGACTGAAAGTCTTTGGTTTGGATATCTACCCAACCGCCAGTAAAATCTCCTGCTAAATTTGGGGTGAAACTTTTCAGTATTACAATATTGTCAATCAAATTTGTCGGGAAAATATCCATTTGCACCGTATTCCTATCCGGATCTAGTCCAGGTATTTCCATACCATTTAAAACGGTCTTGGTATATCGATCGCCTAACCCTCTAATAAATAGATATTTACCTCCATCAACACTAACTCCAGTAACCCTACTAGCTGCACTGGCGGCATCTCCGTCTCCAGCTTTTTTAAAAGCTTGAGCAGAGACCCCATCCATTAAATTGACGGATTTTTTCTGAGCAACAATCAGAGCATTTTCGGAGTTTGTTGCTTTTTTTACACGAATAGTTACACCGCCTTTTACTGCATCTTGGGCTTGAACACCTATTTTGATAATCCCTAAATCAACAACTTCTCCCTCGACAAGATTAACATTAGATATGATTTTAGTATCATAACCCATTAATTTGATTTGAATGTCATGAGACCCTACTAAGAAACTTGCGGTAAAATTCCCTTCTGTATCAGAATATCCCCCGCCATTTGATGTAGGTGATGTAATCGTGGCACTTACAAGTGGTTCACCATTAGAAATATCTAGAATCTTACCTGTAACTTCAGCTCTCTGTACTTTTAGGGACATTTGTGCCTTTACATAAAAAGATAGCAAAATGAATATAAAAGTGATTGATTTTTTCATTTGTTTGTTTAAATCTACACTGCAATGTTCAAATGGGCAGGTTATCTAAATGTTAACTAATTATTATAGAATTTCTTGTGCATAATTTGTTAAATATCTTCAGAATAGATACTACAAAAAAAGCATCGCAATTCCTGCGATGCTTTAAACAAATGAGTGTATTTATTACTTAGTACTTAATTAAAAATCAGATAATAATCCTTTTGCATCTGCAAGTGTCCATCCGATAAATTCAGACTTATCAGCACCACCGTCTTTAGCAGTAACTAATTTATTCCATGAAGAAACAAACTTAGCATCTGAAGCAGCAACATCAGCACCGTCAGCTTTGTCAGCGAAGATATCTTCTAAAGAAGACCAAGTAGTTGTATTTCCGTCTGGCTCGCCATCTTCGTCTAATGTCCATGCAGTAGAGTTGAAATAATTGTTAGTAATGTTGAGAGCTCCTGAAGAAAAGTTAGAAGATACAACTGACTCATCCAATTCAACATCAGCATTTTGATTGAATCCAAAGAAATAAAGTCCATCAACTGTTCCTCTAGCTTTAGATCTAAAATCTGCAAACTCACCTTGAACTGCATTCCCCATCAATGATCCGTTTTTTAATGTGAAAGAACCTTCCGAATTTTCAGAACCTTCAGGTCCATCAATTTCCAACCCATGATCAGAGCTTTCTCCAGCGATATAGATAAAATTATCAATGGTACCAGCATATGCTTGATCGATGTCGTATGCATCATCTCCTTGATACATTACTATGGCGTCATCAATATTTACCGTTCCACCAAAACATTCAATTCCGTCGTCTACATTAGCCACTACCTCTATGTGATGTATTGTTGTTCCTGTACCTACCCCACCTAGAGTTAAACCATTAATCTCATTTCCTTCACCAATTAAAGTACCACCATGGCGTATGGAAACATAGGTCAATGTCCCTGAATTATCTTCAGCATCTGGACCACCATAATTACCTTCTGTAACATCTGCAGGAATACCCTCAATTTGTTCTGTTGAACCAGTCTTTGGAGATGTTGGTGCATTACCCAATACGATAAGACCACCCCAGAAACCTGTTGCGGTAGCTGGATCTAAATTTGTTCCAAATTTTTCTCCTAACGCAATCTCATCAGCAATAGAAGTAAAGATAATTGGATTTTCTGCAGTTCCCGCAGCATTAATTTTGGCCCCTCTTGCAATAACTAGTGATGAAGCGTTTGCACCTGTTCCAGCTTCGCCTTTAACTATAGTACCAGGCTCAATAGTTAATGTTACTCCACTTTTAACTACAACCCTATCTTTTAAAATATGAAACTTGTCTGAAGACCATTTTTCATCTTCAGTAATAAACCCTGAATGATCAACTGAATTAACATTAACAGTTGGTTCAGTGATAATATCATCATCAGAGTCACATGCTGTGAAGAAAAAAGATAAAACGATGAGTGAAAATAATAATGTTTTGTTTTTCATTTTTGTATAATTTTTAATATTTATACTGCAATGTTGAGTACACTATGTTATCAATAAGTTAATTGAAAATTATTTTATTTTCAGCGTTAAATATTTATACATTTTCATTAATTATGCCAAATAAACGGACACACTCCATCGCCTCTTTGACATCGTGAACCCGTAATATATTGGCCCCATTATTGAGTGAAAAAGCATGTAAAAATGTAGTTCCGTTTAACGCATCTTTTACATCGATATTTAAGGATTTGTATATCATACTTTTTCGAGAGATACCAATCATTATTGGTACATCTAAACTCTTAAACCGATGCAGTTGATTTAGCAGCTGATAATTGTGTGTTAAAGACTTCCCGAATCCAAATCCGGGATCTATAAACACATCATCAATACCTGAAGATTTACATTTATCAATTACATGCTTCAAATACGAATAAACTTCTTCTAACACGTTCGAATATTGAGGGTTATTCTGCATATCCGAGGGTTGACCTTGTTTGTGCATGGCAATAAATGGTACATTATGTTTAGCCACTGTAGAAATCATATTTACATCATCACTTCCAGCACTTATATCATTGACCAATGACGCACCAGCCTTGATAGACTCATCTGCAACCCTACTTCTAAATGTATCAATCGATAATGGCCTATCTGTTTCTTGCGATAATTTTTCTATGATAGGAATAACCCGATCCATCTCTTCTTGTTCAGACACATCCTCTGCATTAGGACGAGAACTGTAACCTCCGATATCAATAATACTTGCACCTTCATCATCCATCTGTTTAGCCCTTTTAATTGCATCATCTGGAGAAACATATCTTCCTCCATCAGAAAATGAGTCTGGTGTAATGTTCAAAATACCCATTACAATTGGGGATGAAACATCCAAAATTGTTCCTTTTATGTTGATGGTTCGCTTCATTATGAAATCAATGTACTTTAAATTCGCAACAAATTAATATCATTTTGAGTACAGATACAGCTTTACTTTTTGACAAATCCATTGCTAAATGCAGAGATATATTTAAAAAAAAGACCTATGACTATGGAACTGCATGGAGAGTTCTAAGACCCATATCCATTACTGATCAAATCTTCATCAAGGCTCAACGAATCAGAAGTATTGAAGAAAAACAAGAAAATAAAGTAGGTGAGAGTATAGAGAATGAATTTATTGGGATAATTAACTACTGCATTATAGCATTAATACAAATTGAGTTAAACTCTGATGATGACATGGAAATGGATCCATCAAAAGTTCTAGAATTATTTGACAAAAAAGCTTCCTTGTGTAAAGAATTAATGATTGTTAAAAATCATGACTATGGTGAAGCTTGGAGAGATATGCGGGTAAGTACATATACTGATCTCATTTTGATGAAAATATTAAGAACAAAGCAAATTGAAAATAAAGGGGGAAAAACACTTATCTCTGAGGGAATTGACGCCAATTTTAGTGACATGTTAAACTATTCTATTTTCGCCTTAATAAGAATCAATAAATTCTATCAATAATCATGAGGTATTTAACTAATTTTTTCAGAATATGTGTAGGTTTTTTGTTCATATTCTCAGGACTAATAAAATCAAATGACCCTACTGGATTTAGTTATAAATTAGATGAATATTTCTCCGTTTTTTCAGCAGATATAGAACCCACACAGGACAACTTGAATTTTTACTTCAATACAAAGAGTCAATCTGATACTTTCTATTTAGCTATCAACCCAAATCAATCAGAATATAGATTATCCACCTATTTAAAACCATGGGAATTAGTTTCAGACGATACTGCAATTTATAATCGCAAAATTAGCTTCCAAATCAATCAGCAAGACATCTTTACTACCAATGTTGAAACTGTTGACACACTCGATCAAATAGGGAAATTACATTGTAGTGTTAGGGATAAATTAATCAAAACAGAAAAAATAACTAATACTCCACTGATTACATTTTCAGTAGATGCGAGTCCCTATATAATTCCCAATTCTATTTTTGTTAATTTCTTTCAAAAGTTAAGGTCATATAGTGTTCAGATTGCAATTGGCATATGTGTCCTTGAAATTTTATTAGGCCTCGCCTTGTTACTTGGATGGGCACCACGCCTAATTATATTAAGTATTTTAACTCTCACCCTATTTTTTACTTTCCTTACATGGTATAGTGCATACTATAATAAAGTTACAGATTGTGGATGTTTTGGTGATGCTATCAAGCTAACACCATGGCAGAGCTTTTACAAAGACATTGTTTTGGGAGTTGCCAGTTTAATTATCGCCTTTGGTATTCGATTTGTAAAACCAGTATTCAGTTCACCATTCTCAGTAAAAATACTTACTACATCGCTAATAATATCTGTCGGATTCTCGATCTACTGTTGGCACTATCTCCCAGTTAAAAACTTCCTTAAATTTAAAAAGGGAAATAATATATATGAGTTAGCTACTGTTCCAGAGGATGCACCAACAGACGTTTATGAAAATATTTTTGTTTATGCAAAGGATGGTGTAAATGAAGAATTTACCTTGGATGATATTAGTAGTCGTAACCTCCAAAAAGAAGGTTATATCTTTGTTGACCGCATAGACAAACTAATCAGTAAAGGTTATGAACCTGAAATCCATGACTTTAAAATCATGGATATTGACAGAACAAATGACTATGTAGAAGATTTCTATGCTGATTCGGGATATAAGGTTTTGCTAGTATTTAGTGATATTGAAAAAACCAATACGCGAGCCATGGATGAGATAAAAAGTATTATTCGTTTCTGCAATAAAAATAAAATTACGCTCTATCCAATTACAGCGAGTAAATCAGAAGACGTTGAATCATTCGTAAAAAAATATAAACTTAATACTCCCTTTTACTATGGAGATAAAACCAATTTGAAATCAATAATACGAAGTAATCCTGGACTGGTTTTACTGCAAGAAAACAAGGTTATTGAGAATTGGCCAAGCACAAATCTGCCGTCAGAAAAGGAATTATCAAGTATCACTATACCATGATACAATTTATCTTAAAAAGAATAGTAAGCGGTGTATTCATACTATTTAGTGTAATAACTGTTGTTTTTTTTCTTTTTAAATTTTCATTTCCTAATCCTGAAAAAATGGCTATTGGTCAACGTACAGATGTTGCTACACAAGAATCCATAAAAAAAGAGTTTGGACTTGATAAATCAACTTTTACGCAATACTTATTGTTTCTTAATGACATATCTCCTCTGTCACTCCATTCAAAAGATGAAGAGTTTGATTTTAAATATGATCCACTGTTCAGAATAATCTTAAATAATAGAGTAATATTGATAAAAACACCGTTTTTAAGAAAGTCATTTCAATCAAGAGTTAAAACAACCACGTTGATAAGAGAATCCTTTAAAGGTACTTTTATTTTAGCTCTTGCATCAATCCTCTTAGCTATAATTTTAGGAGTACTATTTGGCGTATTGTCTTCAATTAAAATCAATTCTGCACTCGACCAAATTATTGTTTTTATCAGTACATTAGGTATTTCTATCCCATCATTCTTCTCTGCAATCATACTAGCTTGGCTATTTGGTTTTGTACTACATGATTACACGGGATTATACATGACTGGAAGCTGGACAGATATCGATCCATACAATGGTGAATATTATCAATGGAAAAATATTATTCTTCCTGCAATTGCATTAGGAGTTAGGCCTCTTTCTATATTTACACTGTTAACCAGAAGCTCCATGTTTGATACGTTAAACAAAGACTTCATCAAGACAGCCAAATCAAAAGGAATTAGCCAATCATCCATTCTAATCAAACATGCCCTGCCTAATGCATTAAATCCTGTGATAACAGCTATTAGTGGGTGGTTTGCATCACTTCTTGCAGGAGCTTTTTTTGTAGAATATATTTTTAATTGGAGAGGATTAGGAAAGCTAACCATTGAAGCACTTGAAATGAATGATCTTCCTGTTGTCATGGGATCAATTTTATTCATTGGTTTTATTTTTATAATCACTAACATAATTGTGGACATTTTATATGTCAAACTTGACCCAAGAATTAAGTTAAGCTAATGCATTTTTTTCTAACAGGATTTATGGGAGTGGGAAAGACCACTATCGGGCTACAGTTGTCAGAACTATTGGAATTAGATTTCATAGATCTTGACCAAGAAATAATTAATCAAACAGGATTATCAATATCCGAAATTTTTAATAATAATGGGGAGGACTATTTTAGAGTGATTGAAAAAGATGTCCTAAATAAATTAAACCTTCAATCAGAATCGTCAATAATTGCACTTGGCGGTGGCACAATATGCGACCATGAGAATAGAAAGTTAATTCTTCAAAATAACATTTGTATATACCTCTACAAATCATGGGAAGAAATAGAAAAAAGTCTCCCAAAACTTAAAAACAGACCACTAATTGACAAAAACTCCCCCTCTAAGTTGAGAGTACTTTACAACAAAAGACAGTCTACATATGAGCTTTCTCAGCTTAAGATGCCTATAAACACTGTGTTTGAGACCCAAAAACTGGCAAATTATTTGAAATTATTAACAAATAGGTAACAGTCCTTGTATCCATGCGGGTCTTCTCATTAACATTGGAGAATAATAATTATTTAAAACAATTAACAAAATGAACAAATCAGATTTAATCTCAGCTATGGCTGATTCAGCTGGTATCTCAAAAGCACAAGCTGGTGAGGCACTAAACGCATTTATGGATTCTACTTCTTCTGCTCTTAAAAATGGAGAGAAACTTATCCTTGTTGGATTCGGAACTTTCTCTGTAAGCAAAAGAGCTGCTAGAACTGGTAGAAACCCAAGAACTGGAAAAGAAATTCAAATCGCTGCTAAAAATGTTGTAAAATTCAAAGCAGGTTCTGGACTTTCTGATAAAGTTAATTAATATTTACCTAGTAAATATTTTAAGCCCTTGTAGGATCCTACAAGGGCTTTTTTTTGCTTCTGATGAAAATAATCAATTAGCTTTCTAAATCATATCTTCGCAAAATCAAAAATTCATTCCTAAAACATATTGCTCAGACCTCACCAAATCCACCTATGTATGAATTTGTAAGAGGAGATGGAATATATCTATACGATAAAGATGATAAGCCCTTCATTGACTTAATTAGCGGTATAGCAGTAAATAATATTGGGCATTGTAATCCTGAAGTTACAAAAGCTATAAAAGACCAGGTAGACAAATACAGCCACCAAATGGTGTATGGTGAATACATTGTGCAACCTCAAGTAGAACTCGCCAATCAACTCGCCAAATATTTACCCTCAAATCTTCAATCATTTTACTTTTTAAACAGTGGAAGTGAGGCAATCGAAGGAGCAATGAAACTGGCTAAAAAATATACAGGAAGATCCAAAATAGTTGCCATGAGAAACGCCTATCATGGTAGCACAAGTGGTTCATTAAGTATGATGAGCGACGAATATTACTCTGGCCCCTTTAAGCCCTTGTTGCCAAATATTTATTTCATGGACTATAATGACTTAGATTCCGTTGACATCATCGATGAAAAAACTGCGGCAGTATTCATTGAACCTATTCAAGCTGAAATTGGGTATTTACCTGCAACACAAGAATTCTTGAATGCTCTCAGAGAAAAATGTAACAAAACTAAAACCCTACTAATCTTTGACGAAATACAAACAGGTGTAGGAAGAACAGGTAAATTATTTGCTTTTGAACATTATAACGTAATACCTGATGTTTTAGTGAGTGCAAAAGCATTGGGTGGAGGAATGCCTATTGGAGCGTTTATTAGTTCTTCCGAAATTATGAAAAGCATCGAAAACAAACCCATCTTAGGTCACATTACAACTTTTGGTGGACATCCGGTTTGCTGTGCTGCAGGAAATGCATCGTTAAAATACATCGAAAAACATCAGCTTATGGATGAGGTTTCAGAGAAAGAAGCTTTATTTATAAAACTATTAATTCACCCGAAAATCAAGAAAATAAGCGGTAAGGGTCTGATGCTCTCTATTGAACTAGATAGTTTTGAGGAAGTTGAAAGAACAATGAAAAGATGTATAGAGCGTGGTGTAATCATCGATTGGTTTTTATATAACACCAATTGCCTTAGAATATCTCCACCATTGATAATATCCAATTCTGAAATACACAAGGTGTGCGAGACAATATTAAAATCTCTCGATTAAACTAACCATCTAGATTTTCAATTTCTTTCAAAATTGCATCAGCTTCTGCAGCTTTGGCATCAGAGGCCGTTCTGTTTACAGTGCTTAATTTATAAGACTCTTTAATAAGTTTTTCATAGGTTTCCTCGAGTTTTTCCTTTTGAGATTTTTTTTTAAATAGACCAAACATATAAAAAAAACATTTTTCTATTTGAATAGTTCATATCAAATTTAAAGCAGGATTTATTTCCCCCAAAGGCCTTCTTGTCTTCCTTTCTTTTTCTTAGCAGATTTTGGATTATATCCCTCCATATCATCTTGAAGAGCTGCACAATGCTTGGCTTTGCAAGAAGAAATAGACATTGCAATCATGGAAATTAAGAAAATATATAATGTCATTATTCTCATCATTCAAATAACCAAAATTTACTTCGTAAAATCAAAAAAATATATACAGCGTATTGAGGTATTATATTTGAATGATAAAGGTTAAAACAATCAAAAAGTGCGTCAGCTATATTTCACATTACTCATAACAATAGGCCTTGCTAGTAATGCACAGATTCGTATTGTAAATAAAAATTTGGAAAGTATTTCTGGAGTACTTCTCATGCAATCGTCAAAAGTTATTGGTATTTCAGACCAAACTGGAACAATTAATATAGACACTTCATCTACTGAAATAGACAATTTATTCTTATCGCACAAAAACTATTATCAGAAAGATATAACCCTAAATCTCTTAGTTGAGAACTCTACCATCATTTTGACTAAAAAAATCAATTCGTTTAATCCTGTAGTAGTTTCTGCTGGCAGAAATATTCGATATAAAAATGATATAGCATTGCTCACACAAAGAATAGATAAGAAAAAGATTGAACTCATTCTTCCTCAAACCTCTGCTGATCTATTAAACATAGATCAAAATATCTATATCCAAAAAAGTCAACAAGGAGGAGGAAGTCCAATTATTCGTGGATTCGCTACAAATCGAATATTATTAGTTATAGATGGGGTTAGAATGAATACTGCTATTTTTAGATCTGGAAATGTTCAAAATGTAATTTCTATTGATCCTTTTACTATTGAAAGTACCGATTTGATCTTTGGACCATCAAGCCAATTCTATGGAAGTGATGCTATTGGAGGGGTTCTGAATTTCACGACTGTAAAACCTGAGTTTTCTGATAATAAAATGGTTCTGAAAACTAAAAATAACCTAAGATATAGCTCTGCAAATAATGAAAAAACCTACCATAGTCAATTTTCTTTGAGTGGAAAAAAAATAGCTACTATAACTAGTTTTACTTACAGTAGATTTGATGACTTAAAAATAGGTGAGAAAGGAAGTAAAGTATATGGCCGACCAGACTATATTGCAACTAGCTTTTCATCGGACACAATTATCGACAATAGCGATGAAAGCATCCAAGTAAATAGTGGTTACAATCAGAAAAATTTCTTGCACAAAACCTCGTTTAAAATTAATTCGAAATCTCAGATTCACTATGGTATTCAATATAGTGAAACGTCTGATATTCCAAGGTATGACCGACTCATTCAACGGGACGAATTGAACCAATTAAGTCAAGTAGAATGGTACTACGGGCCTCAAATCTGGATGTTTAATAATCTAACATTTAAACACATTAGCAAAACGAAACTATTTGATGAATTTAAGTCAACCATTGCTCATCAAAAATTTGTTGAAAGTAGGAATACACGAAAAATATATTCGAACCTTCTTAATCAAAGAGAAGAAAAAGTTAATGCATGGAGTTTAAACTCAGATTTCACTAAACACATTAATTTAAAAACACAAATAAACTACGGTTTAGAATATGTCTCTAACACAATAGAAAGCTTTGGAAACCAATTAAATATAAATGATCAAACGCAACAACCCATTACAACACGTTATCCAGATGGGTCTTCTTGGAAGACTGGCGGTGTATATTTTAATGTTATACAAAGGTGGAATAACCATTCAATTACTGAAGGTGGTTTGAGGTATAATCTTGTTGAGATGAATGGCCAATTTGATACATCGTTAACATCCTACCCTATTTCAGATTTTAATATTACAAATCAAGCAATAACTGGATCTTTATCTCAATTATTCAAGAAAAAATTTGGTTCAATAAGCTTTATTTTATCTACTTCTTTTCGGTCACCTAATATAGACGACATAGGCAAAACATTTGATAGTAATCCAGGATATGTCACTATACCAAACCCCAATCTAAAACCAGAATATGCATATCATGGAGAAGTTAATTTGGACTATAAGGTTTCCAGAAAAATTAAAATTCAAAATTCAATTTTCTATACTTATTTGGACCAAGCGATTAGTTTGTCTAATACCATGCTTAATGGGGTAGATAGCATTATTTATGACAATACATTAAGTCAGGTACAAATGCTTTCAAATGAAGAATATGCCTCAGTTATAGGCGATCAAATAACCATAAAATATACACCTAATGAATTTGTCTCTCTTAAAACAACCTATACTTTTTTAAATAGTCAATCTAGTAGTGGTAATGCAATTAGACACATCACGCCTAATTTTGGTGGTACCACACTATTAATGAATTATAAAAAATATAATTTAATGGTGTATAGTATTTATAATCAAAGATTTAACAACGATCAATTTTCTAAAATCGAAAAAAACAAGCCACAATTTTATTTGACAGACAGAAATGGGTTAGCATATTCTCCATCGTGGCTCACATTTAACATAAAACTGGGCTACTATTTAAATACTAAAACAATACCCTATCCCATCAAAATTAATTTTGGGGTAGAAAATATAATGGACAAAAGATATAGACCTTACAGCTCCAGACTAACAGCCCCAGGAAGGAACATTGTAGTTGGGTTGCAAATAAAGCTTTAGCTTATTTTTTCTTATCAGGTTTACTGATACTATCTCTCATATCTGTATCAGCTTGAATGTTCTTCATTTTATAATAATCCATGATGCCTAGATTACCACTTCGAAATGCTTCTGCCATTGCCTTGGGAACTTCTGCCTCGGCAAGGATTACAAGTGCACGAGCATCTTGAGCTTTAGCCTTCATTTCCTGCTCTTGAGCTACAGCCATTGCTCTACGCTCTTCGGCCTTAGCATTTGCAACCTTAAGATCTGCTTCTGCTTGATCAGTTTGTAATTCTGCACCGATATTTTTACCTATATCTATATCGGCTATATCAATGGATAAGATTTCAAATGCAGTACCCGCATCCAAACCTTTTGCTAAAACTGTCTTAGATATGGTATCTGGATTTTCTAATACTGCTTTGTGGGTTGTAGCTGAACCAATTGTAGTTACGATTCCCTCTCCTACACGAGCAAGAATAGTATCCTCTCCTGCACCACCTACTAACTGAGCGATATTTGCTCTAACAGTAACTCTGGCTTTTGCAATTAATTGTATTCCGTCTTTTGCAACAGCTGCTACTGGAGGAGTATTTATAACTCTTGGATTTACAGAAAGTTGAACTGCATCTGCCACATCTCTTCCTGCTAAATCAATTGCAGCTGCCATATTAAAGTCCAATGGAATACTTGCCTTATCGGCAGATATAAGAGCTTTAACTACATTATTAACATTACCACCTGCCATAAAATGAGTTTCCAATTCATTGGAAGATACAGGTATTCCAGCCTTGTTTCCATTAATTAAAGCATTAACAATAAGAGAAGGTGGTACTTTTCGAATTCGCATGAATATTAACTGAATGATACTAACACTTTTACCTGAAATTGAAACTTGAGCAGTGACCCAAAGCCCCAATGGTACAAAGTAGAAAAACACAAAGAGTAGAACTACTCCAACGATTAAAAAAGGTATAATTCCCATTAGATTTTATTGATTAATTATTTTAATATATATTTTGTTATTGTCTATTTTATCGATTTCAATTTCAGCCCCTGAAGGTATAAAACTTCCCTCTGAATGCACTTCGATTCGCTGAGATTTTACGTGAGCTATTCCTGATGGTCTTATTGCACTTATTGTTTTACCTGTATCACCCACTTGCACTTCTAATTGACCAATATCATTGGCCTTACCTGTAATTGTTTCTTTATTAGAAAACATATCCCATGCACCGTTACGAAAAGCATACACTACAATTACAGTCATAACGACGATTATCAATGCTAAAAGAACATTACCATGGAATATACCATAATCAGTATATGTAAAATATACCCCTACTCCTACCATAACTACACCTACAATTCCAACAATAAAACCTGGAACAATAAAAATCTCAATGAGAAGCAATAAAAGTCCTAGAATAACAAAAGAGGCAACAATAGAAAGTGTCATATATTACAGCCAAGTTAAGGCTTTTAAATTAAACCTCAATATAATCTGCCACGGGAAGACAACTACATACTAAATTTCGATCCCCATAGGTATTATCTACTCTACCAACGCTTGGCCAAAATTTGTTTTGTTTCACATAGGATGCAGGATAAGCAGCCTTTGTTCTTGAATATGGTCGATCCCAATCATCACCTGATACAAGTTGTGCCGTATGTGGTGCATGCTTAATGACATTATTGTCTTTATCTGCAAATCCATTTTCGATCTCAGCTATTTCTTCTCGAATGGATAAAAGAGCATCACAAAAACGATCTAGTTCTGACTTACTTTCGCTCTCTGTAGGCTCAATCATTAAAGTACCTGGAATTGGAAAACTCACTGTTGGTGCATGAAAACCATAATCAATAAGTCTTTTTGCAATATCCTCAACCAGAACACCTGAGGTAATTTTTAAAGGTCTTGGATCTACAACCATCTCATGTGCAACGGTTCCGTTTTGACCAGTATATAAAACATCATAGCCATCAGATAAACGATATTTCATATAATTAGCATTTAATATAGCTGTTGCAGTTGCTCTTTTTAAACCTTTAGTACCCATCATTTTAATGTATGCATAACTAATTAGCAATATACTTGCACTTCCAAATGGAGCAGCACTAACTGCTCGCATCGCTTTATCCGAGCTTACACCCTCAACAACAGAATGTCCAGGCAAATATGGAGCAAGATGTTTAGCCACTCCAATAGGACCCATTCCAGGACCACCGCCACCATGAGGAATACAAAAGGTTTTGTGTAGATTCAAATGACATACATCTGCACCAATGTTTGCAGGATTAGTATAGCCTACTTGAGCATTCATGTTGGCACCATCCATATAAACTTGTCCTCCAAATTCATGGATTAATGATGTCACTTCTTTGATGGTTTCTTCATAAACACCATTTGTACTTGGATATGTAATCATTGCCGCTGCTAGGGTTTCTCTATGAGTCTCTACTTTTTCTCTTAAGTCAACTAAATCAATATACCCATTTTCGTGGCACTTAACTACAACAACTTTCATACCTGCCATTACTGCACTTGCTGGGTTTGTACCATGTGCAGATTCAGGTATTATTACAATATTTCGGTGATGTTGATTAATATCTTTAAAATATTCCCTAATGGTCATAAGCCCGGTGTACTCCCCCTGTGCTCCTGCATTAGGTTGAAGGCTCACCTGATGAAAACCTGTTATTTCTGATAAATCGCGTTCTAAATCATGCAACAACTCCTCGTATCCTGCGAGTTGTTCTTTTGGGGCAAATGGATGAATATTTCCAAAAGACTCCCAAGTTACTGGAATCATCTCAGTAGTGGCATTCAATTTCATGGTACAACTTCCCAAAGCAATCATTGAATGTGCTAAAGACAAATCTTTATTTTCTAACGATTTAAGGTATCTTAACATTTCATGCTCTGTGTGGTATGAATTAAACACTGGGTGTTCTAAATAAGTAGTGCTTCTGTTCAATTCTAAATCCCACATCTGGGAAGTTTTTTCATCGAATTCTAATGTAACGCCTTTAAGCTGTGCAAATAATTCAACGAGCTGCATAATATCTTGAAGTTCAGTCGTTTCATCAATACTAATTCCCACATAATCTGACTCATAACGAACATTAATTTTATACTGATTAAGTAGTTCTCTTAAGCTTGATTGATGAGTTTTATCTAGTAAAATAGCGATAGTGTCAAAAGCACTATTATTTTTTAAATCAAATCCGATTTTAACTAAATTATTTGCTAAAATACTGGTGAGTTGATTGACTTTTTGAGCAATTTTTTTAAGTCTCTCAGGCCCATGATAAGCTGCATACATCCCTGCCATCACCGCAAGAAGTGCTTGTGCTGTGCAAATATTACTAGTAGCCTTATCTCTTTTAATGTGTTGTTCACGGGTTTGGAGAGCCATTCTCAAGGCGGTGTCACCATTGGAATCTTGAGAAACCCCAATTACTCTACCTGGCAATCTTCGCTTATGCTTTTCTTTGGTTGCAAAATAAGCAGCATGAGGCCCACCATTTCCCATAGGTATCCCGAACCTTTGAGTGCTTCCAACAACAACCTCAGCTCCCCAAGAACCAGGTGCTTCTAACAAGGTTAATGAAAGAATATCTGCAGCAACAACAGTTTTGATTTGATGCACTGCTGCTCTCTCAACCAAATCACTGTAATCTTCTACTGAGCCCTCTCCATTTGGATATTGTACAAAAAGACCAAAAAAGTTCTCATCAAATTCAAAATTTGTAGGATTTCCTTTGACAATAGATATACCCAATGGTTCCGCTCTGGTTTCAATGACGTCCATTGTCTGTGGAAATGCCTTATCTGATACAAAAAACTTATTTCCATTCTGTCTGCCTTTTGCAGCAAAAACCATCGCCATACCCTCAGCAGCAGCAGTGGCCTCATCCAAAAGACTTGCGTTTGCTATTTCCATACCCGTCAAATCCATAATCATAGTTTGAAAGTTGAGTAATGCTTCCAACCTACCCTGAGCTATTTCGGCTTGGTAAGGCGTGTATTGTGTATACCACCCTGGATTTTCAAGAATGTTTCTTAAAATAACTTTTGGAGTATGAGTTCCATAGTAGCCCATACCAATATAATTTTTGGAAATTTGATTTTTTTCTCCAATTGATTTCAACTTAGATAACAGTTCAACCTCAGTCAAAGGCTCATTTAATTTCAATTCGTTCTGAAGTCTAATTTCATTGGGTATTGTGTCGGAAATGAGTTCCTCCATTTGATCATACCCAAGCAAGGATAGCATCTGTTGTTCTTCTTTAGAACTTATGCTATTGTGGCGGTCAGAAAAATGCTCTTTATACATCTTTAATTTCTTGCGATTTAATCTTATTACAAATTTAAATTTAGCTTACATAAAAAACCTAAATGTTCAAGATTAGTTTACAAGATGTTCTAAAAATTTCATATAAATTTGCATCAAACTTTTAATTGCTATTTTAAAAACTTTATTTTTTATGAAAACAAAAATTATTATTATAACATTAGTATGTATTTTTAAAACTACGACATACGCTCAAAGATCCCGTTACCAACCTTATTTATCCTTAAATTTAACCGCTTCGACATCGCATTTATTAGGAGATCTTGGAGGAACAGGTAATATTGGATCCAATAGCTTCAAAGATTTAAACCTATCCTCAACTCGTTTTGCTTTAGGCACAGGGGTAGATTATAACATACCATCAGGCATATCTATTGGAATGGATATTATGACAGCCCAACTTTACGGAGATGATAATGCTGCTCCAAAAAACTCAGGAAGAAATATAAGAAATTTACATGTTAGGACTAACATAGTTGAAAGTTTGATTAAATTCACTTATACACACCCAGAAAATGGCATTTACTTTAGCATTGGTGGAGGAATTTGTTTTTTTAAACCGATGGCAAAACTCAACGGTAAATGGCACGAATTAAGACCTCTAGGTACTGAAGGTCAAAAAATTGATTCACAGAAAGCACCATACAAGACAATTACGCCAGTAATTCCTATAGGATTTGGGAAAAAGTTCTACCTGAATGAAAATCATGATTTAGCTGTAGCAATAGATTTTTCACTCAGAAAAACATTTACAGATTATCTAGATGATGTTTCAACTACATATCCTGAAAAAGATGCTATAAGGCAAAATTCAGGTAATGTCGCAGCTCAATTATCCAATTTAAGTAACGATCCACAATTTGGATCTGCTGGTTCAAAAAGAGGTGATCCCGAAAACAACGACAACTATTTTTTTGCAGGATTTAAGCTATATTTACCACTTAATAAAAATTACAGAAATAAATGGCATAGACGCTACCGATATAGAGGTGGTCGTTATCGACGTCGATAAAATAATAACACAATGAATCAACAAGCCTTCATACCTCTAGTAACTGAGGATACTGTCTTATTTGGATTGCTAGCGACTTGCTTAGGGCTTGTTTTCATAACAAGTAGCTCAAACAAAACATTTTGGAAGAAATTTTATACCATAGTACCTGCTCTATTTATGGCCTACTTCCTCCCAGCTATTCTAACTACACTTGGAGTTATTGCTCCCGAGTGGAATACCCTTTCTGAGACGGGTGAGATTATTCAGCATAAGTCCAACTTATACTTCGTAGCTAGTCGATACTTTTTACCTGCTGCTCTTGTATTAATGACATTAAGCCTTGACCTTAAAGCTGTTTTTAATTTAGGTCCCAAAGCCCTAATTATGTTTCTAACAGGCACTATCGGTATAATCATAGGTGGTCCCATAGCTATTTATGTATTATCTCTCACTTATCCAGAAGCAATTGGTGGTGTTGGCCCTGATGCAGTATGGAGAGGACTAGCGACATTGGCTGGAAGTTGGATTGGAGGGGGAGCCAACCAGACAGCAATGCTAGAAATATATGGTTACAACCAAAAATTATATGGCGGAATGGTATTCGTTGATATCGTGGTAGCAAATATTTGGATGGCTATACTACTAATTGGTATAGGTAAGACTGAAAAAATTGATCGTTGGTTAAAGGCTGATACCACCGCAATAGAGGATTTAAAAGCCAAAGTCTCAAAATTTACTCAAGAAGTAACCAAAAATCCGTCATTGACTGATTTAATAATCTTACTATCTGTTGCATTTGGTACAGTTAGTCTTTCTCATTTTTTTGCAAATATTTTGGCTCCATTTTTTGAATCTAGAATTTCTACCATTGAACATTTGACTCTTCGAAACACATTTACCTTTCTTGGTTCAAGCTTTTTTTGGATGATTAGCATTGCAACGCTTATTGCCATAATTTTATCATTTACTAAAGTTCGAAAGCTAGAGGGTGCTGGTGCCAGTAAATTGGGTAGTGTATTCATTTACATCTTGGTCTCTACTATTGGAATGAAAATGGACTTAACAATGATTTTTGATAATTTAGGATTATTGGCTATTGGGTTAATTTGGATGAGTGTACATGCAATACTCTTAATACTGGTAGCCAAGCTAATCAAAGCCCCATATTTCTTTTTAGCAATAGGTAGTCAAGCTAATGTTGGTGGTGCAGCATCAGCTCCTGTAGTGGCATCTGCATTCCATTCTTCGTTGGCTACTGTTGGGGTATTATTGGCTGTTTTTGGGTATGCTGTTGGAACTATTGGTGCAATCGCGTGTACACTACTCATGCAAATAATAGCACAATAAACAGACTTTTTTAAAGTTTATTTATTATATTTCGAGGGTCTATTATCATAATTTAAAGATAAAAACTTATGGCGGTATTATCTACAACAAGAACAAATTCAGGGATTTCAACTTACTCTGGTCCATGGGACAAATCTGCAGTCATTCATTTATTAAGGAGAGTTCATTTTGGTGTTACTAAAGAAAACATTGATTACTTCATCAACTTAACACAATCTGAAGCTATCAATGAAGTTCTTAATATAGACTACAGTATTCCATCTCCTCCAATAAATAATTATAATGACAACAACCCAGATCCAAATGTAAATCCAGGAGAATCATGGGTAAATGATTATAATGGTCAACTAAACAATGTTAGAAGACGATCATTAAAGTCATGGTGGGTTGGGCAAATTGTAAATCAAGATCGAACTATTCGTGAAAAAATGGTTTTATTTTGGCATAATCATTTTTCAACACAATCTGCTGTATATGGTTGGGCAAACTTTGGATATCAAAACAATCAACTCTTAAGATCAAATTGCCTTAAGAACTTTAAGTCGCTTGTTAAAGACGTCACGTTAGATCCTGCCATGTTAGTATTCTTAAATGGTGAGAGAAATAGTAAAACTGCTCCAGACGAGAATTACTCTAGAGAACTTCAAGAGCTCTTCACTTTAGGAAAAGGTCCAGAATCACAATATACAGAAGCAGACGTTATAGCTGGTGCAAAAGTTCTCACTGGTTGGAGGATAAACAGAACTTCAGGAGAAGTTTATTTCCAAAGTACAAGGCACGATACTTCAGATAAAGAATTTTCATCTTATTATAATAATTATAGAGTTATCGGAAAAACAGGACAATCAGGCACGGAAGAACTAGACGACTTGCTTAATATGATATTTGCCCAAAACGAGGTAGCAAATCACATTGTTCGTAAGTTATACCGCTGGTTCGTATATTATGAAATTGATGAAAATACTGAGTCTAATATTATTACTCCACTTGCTAATATTTTCAGGAATAGTGGATACGAGATTAAGCCTGTTTTGGAAGCTTTGTTTAATAGTGAGCACTTTTTTGACATTGCAAATCGTGGTGCAATAATTAAAAGTCCAACTGATTTTTTACTTGGTTTAACTAGGACATTTGATATGCCAATAACAGATTCAAATGACTACGTGAATCAATACGCCTCATGGAATAGACTTCAATCTTCAACATCTCTAATGCAGCAGGAACTTGCAGACCCACCAAGTGTATCAGGTTGGCCTGCATACTATCAAATACCTCAATTCCATGAATTATGGATAAATAGTGACACCATTTCAAATAGGAATAAAGTTTCAGATACACTAGCTACAAATGGCTATAGAATTGGCACAACCAGACTTAAAATAGATCCATTACACTTTACGAAAAAATTTAGTACAGCAAGAGATCCAAATTTACTCATTAATGACTTTTTAGAGATTATGCATACCTTGGACGTAGATCAAAGTCAACGTGAACACATGAAATCTATACTTCTTTCTGGACAACTCAATGATGATTATTGGACACAAGCATGGGATGCTTTCATAAACGATCCCGATAATACAACTAAAGCAAATATCGTTTCCACACGATTATCAGCTTTATTCAAATACTTAATGAACCTTAGCGAATTTCAGCTTTCTTAACCCTAATTAAAAATGAAAAGAAGAGATTTCCTCAAACGAGTAGCACCTGCATCACTACTTCCTTTTGCAATAAATGGCCAACCTATAACGGCATATGGTAAATTATTTGGAACAAATGCAGAAGATTTTACTGAAACCGATAAAGTTTTAGTTCTTGTTCAACTAAATGGCGGCAATGATGGGTTAAATACGCTTATTCCCCTTGATCAATATCAAAATTTAACCAAAGCGAGACCCGATGTAATATTACCTGAAAATAAAGTCCTTCCATTAAACGGTATTGACGGAACAGGATTACATCCATCCATGTCAAAAATGAAAAATATGTATGATGAGGGTAAAATGCGAATCATACAATCAGTAGGTTATCCTAATCAAAACTACTCTCATTTTAGATCAACAGATATATGGATGTCTGGATCAGATTCGAATGAAGTTCTTGAAAGTGGGTGGGTTGGCAGATATTTATCTGAAGAATGGCCTAACTATCCAAATGGCTTTCCCAATGATGATATGGAGGATCCGCTTGCTATTCAAATAGGATCATTAGTATCCCAAGTTTGTCAAGGTGTTGCAGTAAATATGGGGTTTGCTCTTTCTAACCCTACTAATTATTACCAACTTTTAACTGGCAATTATCCCGATGCTCCCAATACATGGGCAGGTAAAGAATTAGACTACCTGAGAACAGTGGCAAGACAGACCAATGAATATTCCGTCAAGATTAAAGAAGCCGCAGAAAGTGCAACTAATTTATCTGAGCTATATCCAGAAGGAAATCGACTAGCAGATCAACTTAAAATTGTTGCCCAATTAATAGCTGGAGGTCTTAAAACTCGAGTATACATAGTATCTCTTGGAGGTTTTGATACTCATGCAAATCAGGTTGATCCTGTGGATAGTAATGAAACCGGTTATCATGCATTCCTGCTTGAAACGGTATCTGAGGCTATCAATGCATTTCAGGATGATATTGAAAAACTCAAAATTGATCATCGAGTTTTGGGGATGACGTTTAGTGAATTTGGAAGAAGAATAATTAGTAATGCAAGCACAGGAACTGACCACGGATCTGCAGCTCCATTATTCATGTTTGGATCTAAAGTTAAATCTGGAATGTCCGGTAACAATCCTACAATTCCTGGTGAAGTAACAGCCAAAGATAATTTGGAGATGGAATTTGACTTTAGAACAATCTATAGCTCAATTCTCCAAGATTGGTTCTGTCTAGACAAAACAGACACAGATAGTGTGCTTTTGCAAGATTTTGAGAAAATGGATATCATCCAAGATGCCTGTTCTACATCATCTGCTGATCGTTTAAGACAAAAACAAACTGGTGACGCATACATTACCAATTATCCAAACCCATTTGGAAATGAAACCACTATTAAATATTTCTCAAATGGTGATCAAATTAATATTTCTATAATAGATGTTCACGGTAGATTGGTTAGTACACTAGTTAATGACAATATACCACATGGTACACATGAAATAAAGTTTAACGCTTCAAGTCTGAAACCTGGAACATATTACTGTAACTATCAAAGTGGATTAATTACACAATCCAAGAGCTTACTTAAAATTAGGTAATTAAAAGGGAGACCTAAAGTCCTCAAAATCTGGAGCTATTTGATCTTTCGCCGATAAGATTGGATTATCTATACCCCAATTGATGTTCAATGATTTTGAATTCCAAAGAATTGACCCTTCAGATACTTTATTGTAATAGTTTGTGCATTTATATGCAAAGACCGTGTTGTCTTCTAATGTTAAAAAACCATGGGCAAAACCAGAGGGGATATAAAACATAGTTTTATTTTCCTCATTTAACTCAATCGAAAAGTGATGTCCATAGGTTGGAGATTTATGACGTATATCAACTGCCACATCTAAAACAGAACCTTTTATCACCCGCACTAATTTACCTTGAGAATAAGGTTCTCTTTGAAAATGCAAACCTCTTAAAATACCTTTACTACTCAATGATTGGTTATCCTGTACAAAGTTTGATGCAATGCCATGTGACTTCATAGAGTCTTCACGATAACTTTCAAAGAAATGCCCCCTTTCATCACCGTAAATAGTAGGTTTAATAATTAGTAGTCCGTCAATATTTGTAGTCGAAACATTCATTTTGTATTACAATGATAAATAACTTATTAAGTTGTTAAAAATTGTTTACCATTTAAGTTAAAATCCAAATTAAATTAAATGAAATTCGCATCTTACAATTGTTAAAAAATCTTCATGCCAGAACCCCAATATTTAAAAGATTTAAACCCTGAACAAAAAGCTGCTGTTATTCAAACAGATGGTCCAATAATGATTGTTGCTGGAGCTGGGTCTGGAAAAACTAGAGTTTTGACTTATCGAATTGCACATTTAATAGCCACTGGAGTTGACCCATTCAACATACTATCGCTTACATTTACTAATAAAGCAGCAAAAGAAATGCGACATCGAATTGAGGGTGTTGTTGGTCTTGAAGCACGAAATATTTGGATGGGAACATTCCATTCCGTTTTTGCAAAAATTCTACGTATTGAAGCTGATAAAATTGGTTATCCTCAGAACTTCACTATTTATGACTCAGATGATAGTAAGAGTCTTATCAAATCTATAGTTAAGGAAATGAACCTTGACGATAAGGTTTATAAACCAAATTATATCCTTTCACGGATTAGCAATGCAAAAAATAATCTAATCCAAGCCCACGTATATCAAAATCAATCTGAACTTATTGCATATGACGAAACCACAGGAAGAGGGAAAATTCATGAGATTTACACGGAATATGCAAAACGTTGTTTTAGATCTGGGGCAATGGATTTCGATGATTTACTTCTTAATACTTTCAAACTTCTTAATAATTTCCCTGATGTTTTACATAAATACCAGCACAAGTTCAAATATGTTATGGTTGATGAGTATCAAGACACTAATCATTGCCAGTACATGATTATAAAAAAGTTAGCTAGTGTATTTGAGAACATATGTGTAGTTGGTGATGATGCTCAAAGTATTTACTCATTTAGAGGTGCAACTATTAAAAACATTTTAAATTTTGAGAAAGACTATCCAGACTTGAGTGTCTTTAAATTAGAACAAAACTATCGATCGACTGAAACTATAGTCAATGCAGCCAATAGTGTAATTGCAAAAAATAAGGATCAAATTGAGAAGAAAGTATGGACCAAAAATGATGCTGGAAATAAAATAAAAATTATTCGTGCTGTCACTGACAATGAAGAGGGGAAAATGATTGCTCAAAACATCTTTGAGACAAAAATGTCTGAGCAAAAGATGAATAGTGATTTTGCAATACTATATAGGACAAATTCTCAATCCAGAAGCTTAGAGGAAGCTCTTCGTAAACTCAATATCCCCTACCGAATTTATGGAGGAATGAGCTTTTACCAAAGAAAGGAAATCAAAGACATATTGGCATATTTAAGACTCATTATCAACCAAGCAGATAGTGAAGCTCTAAAACGTATCATAAACTATCCTGCTCGAGGTATTGGTAAAACTTCACTTGACCGTATAAATATCATTGCGTCCAACGAAGAAAAATCAATTTGGGAAGTGATTCTTGTTGCTGATAAATACCCCGAGCTAAAAGGAGCATTCAAAAAATTAAAAAACTTTGTTGAAATGATTAACAGTTTTATCAAATTGACTAACCAACAAAATGCGTACGAAATAGCTATGCATGTTGCTCGGACAACTAATCTACTTAAAATACTCAATGAAGATAAAACTATAGAAGGAATAAATAAATATGAAAATATGGTTGAATTATTGAATGGTCTAAAAGAATTTGTTGAAGATGACACGAACGAGTCTGAGAAAGATCTGGGCAGTTATATGCAGGATATCGCACTATTAACAGATGCGGATAAAGAAAATGATGATAATGATCGTGTTTCTCTAATGACTATACATCAAAGTAAGGGACTAGAGTATAGCAAAGTATATGTATCTGGTTTGGAAGAAAATTTATTCCCCTCACAAATGGCATTGGCTGATAGAAGTCAATTAGAAGAAGAAAGAAGACTTTTCTATGTTGCCATAACAAGAGCTGAACAGAACTTAACACTTTCATTTGCTACAAGTAGATTTAGATTTGGCAATCTTCTTCCATGTGAACCCAGTCGATTTATTGATGAAATTGATAATGAGTTTCTTGAATTTTCAAAGAGACTTATCACAAAGCCTCAACCTCAAAAAAGTTCAAACACTAACTTTTATAGAAAAAAACAAGAACCCAGTTCTCTAAAAAGAACCATTTCTCGTCAAAATAAGCCTAAAATGCTAAGGCCTCCTGCAACTGAAAATTTTATTCATGAACACATCCATGATATTACTATTCATATGAAAGTAGAACATCAACGATTTGGTTTTGGAGAAATTAAAAGTTTAGAACCGTTTGAAAACCCTGAGAAAGCAACTATAATTTTTGACGATTTTGGTGAAAAAACACTTGTATTAAAATTTGCTAAACTTAGAAGAGCATAGAAAATGACCTTTATCTAACAATGAAAATCAAATATCTATTAATTTTGTAAACACATGAGCATATTATTCAATAATGCTGAAAAGTTTCTTTTATGGAAAGCTCCAAGATGGGCCATATTAACTATTGATCTTATCCTATCCTTTTTTTCATTTTCACTCGCTCTTATCATAATTGATGTTCTAACAATTGATAAGATTTACTTGAGTCATTACTTTTATTCTGCATTTATGGTTGTTGCTTGCAGATGGATTGGTTTTTGGGTTACCAAGTCATATACTGGCATAATTAGGTACACAAGTACTCAAGACGCTGTGCGTCTTTTTGTAGCAATTGCTATTAGTACTGCTGGAATTTTAATGTTTGATTGGATTTATCTATCAATTCTATCCAAATTACTAATTAACCCATCCGTAATTATCATCGATGCATTCGTTCTTATTGTATTTTTATCTTCATTTAGAATTGGTTTCAAACTCCTATACAACCAATATGCGTTAAATTCTTTTACAAGAGAAAAACCAAAAAATATCATCATATATGGTGCTGGTGAGGCAGGAATAATTGTTAAACGCTCGTTTGATAGGAATATTAAATTAAATAGACGGGTAATCGCTTTCCTAGACGATAACCCCAAATTACAAAACAAATCTGTTGAAGGAATTAAAATTTATCCATCCAACGTAGATTGCACACGCTTATGCCCTGATCCTGAAAATGTTGAAATGATAATCGCCATCAAAAATTTTAAAGGGGTAAGAAAACAAGAAATAATTGAAAAATGTCTTCAAAATAATATTACTGTAAAAATTATACCACCTGTAAGTGCATGGATTGACGGAGAGTTCAATCCGAGAAACATGAAATCTGTGAAGATTGAGGATTTGCTTCAAAGAGAACCAATTAGACTGAGTAAGAAAAAGATTAATGCAGAACTTAAAGACCAAACAATTCTTATAACTGGTGCTGCTGGATCAATTGGAAGTGAGATAGCTCGCCAATGTATAAAATTTTCACCCAGACTTGTTATATTGCTAGACCAAGCCGAAACTCCTTTATTCGAGATTCAAAATGAGCTTAGTAATATTAGCAATGTAGAAATAGTTATTGCTGATGTTTGTAATACCTCTAGGCTTGAAAGTGTTTTTAAACACTTTAAACCAACCTATGTTTTTCATGCAGCAGCCTATAAGCATGTTCCTCTCATGGAAGACAATCCATATGAAGCCATAAACACAAATGTTTTCGGAACTCAAAATATTGCAAATCTCTCTGTAAAATTCAAAGTTAATAAGTTCGTATTCGTAAGTACTGATAAGGCAGTTAATCCATCAAATATTATGGGAGCCTCCAAGCGAATTGCAGAAATATATGTCCAATCCCTAGACGCAAAATTACAATTAGAATCTGATAGCCATACTCGATTTGTAACCACACGGTTTGGAAATGTATTAGGTAGTAACGGTTCAGTGATTCCACTATTTAAGAAACAAATTGAAAATGGAGGTCCTGTCACAGTAACTCATCCAGAAATTACTAGATACTTCATGACTATTCCTGAAGCATGTCAATTAGTCCTTGAAGCTGGTGTAATGGGCAAAGGTGGTGAGATTTATGTTTTTGATATGGGTGAATCAGTTAAAATTGTTGACTTAGCACGCAAGATGATCAAGTTGTCAGGCTATATTTTAAATAAAGATATAAGAATCAAATTTACAGGTTTGCGTCCTGGCGAAAAACTAAAGGAAGAACTTTTAAATGATAAAGAGAATACAATAGGTACTCATAATCCAAAAATTATGATTGCACGCGTCCCAAATTATAATTACCTGGAAGTAAATACACTTATAAGTAATTTATATCGAGATAAAGACAATTTAAAAAATAGTACGCTTGTTAAAACTATGAAAAAAATTGTTCCTGAATACATCAGTAACAACTCAATCTATGAAAAATTAGATGGAAAATTTACTGAGTAATTGAAGTTTTAGTCCAGTCCTTACCGTCTATTTTGAGGTCCATATAACTTACTAGTTCTATAATTTCTTTTGGTGCTAGATTATTTTCGAAGCTAATTGTTGTAGTATCTTCAGAAGAATTTGAATATTGAACAATAGTGGATGGTAAATCAGAATAGCCAGTTTTATACTCAGCTTTATATTTACCCCAGTCCATGGATGCAGTCAATTCATTAATTTCATCAATCTCAGTTTCAGAAACACCAGCTGTATATTCACCGATATATTCAAAAAATTTATAACCATCAAGATTAAATTTATTCCCAACTAACGATAAAGTATATATGGGACATTCCCCAAAACAACCTGTCTTACTTACAGACAAATAAACTCCTTGATAAGAATATGATGAATTGATTTTTTTATGAGAACCACATGAAATAAATGAAACCGCTAATAAGGTAAAAAAACTAGCTTTAATCATCATCTTAAATCAATTTCAATAACGCCAGGTTTATCTTTTGCGTTAAACTTAAAGTAGCTATCATTTATATTTACATTTGGCTCAAATTTAGAGATGGTATAGGTTGTGACAATACCATTTTTGTTATGAACAGACATCTCTTTTATCTTATTAGCTATCTTATCAATACTTAACTTAACAAGAAAATAGCTCTTATTTTTGTTAATTGGAGTCAATTTGACTACATCTAATGTAGATCTACCAACTGTTTTTTGACCAATATATGAATGAATAAAGCCCTTTTCATAAATGGTAAATATCTCTGAGGGGTTAATGTCGATAGACTTAGGATCAAATTTAGAAATCTGAACTTCATTGGCGTCTTCTAAATACGTCCAAATTGTTTTACCATCACATGAAATTTCCTGGCCTGATATATTGACTTTGAATTTCTTGCCTTTTTGATATAACACACCTGATTGGGTAACTGAGGTTTTAGTCTGTTTATTATCAATTTTTATTTTAAAATTAGCTTTTACAGACTTGTAGGTTTTGTAAGTTTTACTGAGTTTATTTAAAATAACGGTACTTCTATTGTCTTGAATTTCAGAATTAGACAAAAAAGGACTAGCCACTAGGCCAATGAAGATGAGTAATAGTATTTTTTTCATTTTTCGTTTCTACTAATGAAGGCTGTTCAAGAACTGTTCCAAAGCATATTCATCTGGCAATAAGACCGATCTTGCTTTACTTCCCTCGAACGGGCCTACAATATTAGCTGCTTCTAACTGATCTATCAAACGACCAGCACGATTATATCCAACTTTAAGTCTTCTTTGAATGAGGCTTGTACTTCCCTGTTGATGCTGAACAACAATTCGAGCTGCATCCTCAAAAAGAGCATCACGATCATCAGCATTAAAATCGCTGCCATCTCCAGAACTTTCTTCCCTAACTTCTGGTAAAATGTGTGCATCAGGATACCCTCTTTGGTTTCCAATAAATCCTGTTATTGTGTCTACTTCAGGTGTGTCAACAAATGGACATTGTAAACGGACCATATCACTTCCTGTAGAATATAACATATCCCCCTTACCTATAAGTTGATCAGCACCGTTTCCATCTAAAATAGTTCTACTATCAATCTTACTACTAACTCTGAATGCAATACGAGCTGGGAAATTAGCTTTTATTGTTCCGGTTATGATGTTAACAGAAGGGCGTTGTGTAGCAAGTATCAAATGAATTCCAATGGCTCGAGCTAACTGAGCAATTCTACCTATTGGATGCTCAACCTCTTTTCCAGCTGTCATAATCAAATCTGCTACCTCATCTATAATTACTACAATGTAAGGTAAATATTTATGTCCTTCTTCAGGATTTAATTTACGTTTAATGAATTTCGTGTTGTATTCCTTGATATTTCGAACCATCGCTGCTTGAAGTAAAGCATATCGTTGATCCATTTCTTCACACAATGAATTCAGAGTAGAAATTACTTGCTTATTATCTGTTATGATAGCATCTCCTTCCCCTGGAAGTTTGGCTAGGTAATGACGTTCTATAGTTTGATAAAGCGTAAGTTCTACCTTCTTAGGATCAACCATTACAAATTTTAACTCTGCAGGATGTTTTCTGTATAAAAGAGATACAATTATGGCATTTAAACCGACCGATTTACCCTGGCCTGTTGCCCCAGCCATTAATAAATGAGGCATCTTAGCTAAATCAGCAACATATACCTCATTAGAAATGGTCTTACCCAGACAAACAGGTAACGCTGCATCTGAATTTTGGTATTTAGCACTATTAATTACAGAGTGCATACTAACAATCTCAGGTTTTTTATTAGGTACCTCAATTCCAATAGTACCCTTACCTGGAATAGGTGCAATAATTCTGATGCCCAAAGCAGCTAAACTTAAGGCAATGTCATCTTCTAAATTTTTTATTTTAGAAATTCTTACTCCAGCTTCAGGAACAATTTCAAATAATGTTACGGTTGGACCAATAGTAGCTTTGATTTGAGCAATCCCTATTTTATAATTGTTCAAAGTCTGAACAATCATATTTTTACTTTTCTCTAAATCATCTTTAGAAACCTCTGTTTTTGGACCTTCATCATACTTATTAAGGAAGTCGATTTCAGGAAATACATAATCTCTCAAATCCAAGCGTGGATCAAAAGGCTCATCAATACCATAATGCTCCTTCTGTTTTTGTTTATCAATTTTTTCTTCTGCTGCCTTCTCCTCTATTTTTAATTCTAGATCCTCTTCTTCTTTATCCGATATTTTTTTCAATTCTGGTTCATTCGTAATTACAGGCTTCAATTCTTCTGTAATAATTTCATCAACCTCTACAGACACTGGTTCTGGTAAAACATCAGTTTGATTATTTCCTATATTTATTTGATCTTTTTCAAAAAGTGACTCTCCAGCATAACTCTCATCATCTATTTTTTCTGACTCTTTTGAACTCAACCGCTTATTCCTAATCCAAACTAAAACATCTATGCCGAAAGCAACGTATAAGAAAAATACAGTAACTAATCCAAGAATAAGTACAATTCCAATTATACCAACTAGAGACTTTGAAAAAATAAAAACTCCATACCCTAATAATCCCCCAAGCAATGGATATGATTTAGAGAATAATAAAGAACATACCAATGAAATCCACAAACCAGAAACTAATAGCTTACTAGCTGTTTTGGGACGTATATGAAATCTATTATTAAAATAAAGATTAAAACCAATAATTAAGAATATGGGGTATAATAAGAAAGCTCCAATACCAAAACCATTATAAATAAAAGTGTGAGCAAGAAGTGCCCCCATTTTTCCCATCATGTTCTTAGGAACTAAATTTTTGAAATCAAACAAAAATTCATTGATACCTGCATTTAAGATACTTTGATCTGTTCTCCATGAAAAAAGGTAGCTAATGGAAGCTAGTGTTAAGAACATTGCAAAAGCAAAGAATAAACTACCCATTACCTTGTTAAGCAAAGTATAGTCTTTAGGCTCTTTGCTCTTTGACTTTTTCTTTGATTTGCTTGATTTTTTATTGAAAAATGCCATAAGCTTATTAGGAATCGAATGTATACTTAAACCTACTATCGAGGATCTGTGTTTTTAAACAATCACAAAACTTGTGTAGTATAGTTTACATCCACCTTCTAATGTCCTTAGCAAAGCATATCCAAGGAAAAAATAATCCTTGGCAAAAAAAATCCTTAAATTATAAAAATTTAAAGCTTCTTCCTAGATATTTTGCTGTATGACCAAGTTCTTCCTCTATTCGAAGCAGTTGATTATATTTAGCCATACGATCACTTCTTGATGCAGAACCTGTCTTAATGAGTCCACTATTCATAGCAACAGCCAAATCAGCAATTGTAGCATCTTCCGTTTCACCACTTCGATGAGATATGATATTAGTATAACTATTTTGAGTTGCAAGATTTATAGAATCGATTGTTTCAGTTAACGTACCAATTTGATTCACCTTGACTAGGATACTATTAGCAATTCCTTCATCTATGCCTCGCTGCAACCTCTTGACGTTGGTTACAAATAGATCATCACCTACTAATTGAATTTTATCACCTATTTGATCAGTCAAATATTTCCACCCTGACCAATCATCCTCGTCCAAACCGTCCTCAATACTTAGAATAGGATACTTATTTGTCCAATTTTTCCAATAGTCTGCCATTTGTTCGCTTGTTAATTCACGACCATCCGATTTACTGAATGTGTAGAGACCAGTTTCTTTATTATAAAACTCTGATGTTGCGGCATCCATGGCAATATAGATATCCTCACCTGGACGATAACCCGCCGACTCAATAGCCTGAAGAACCGTTTCAATCGCTTCTTCATTAGATTTAATATTTGGTGCAAAACCTCCTTCATCTCCTACGTTAGTGCTATATCCTTTTGAACTTAACACTTTTTTTAGATGATGAAAGGTCTCAACCCCCATTTGCAATGCCTCAGAAAATGTATCAGCCCCAGTAGGCATAATCATGAACTCCTGAAAGTCAATCGAGTTATCAGCATGACTTCCTCCGTTGATAATATTCATCATTGGAATTGGAAGTGTACAAGCATTCACCCCACCAAGATACCTAAATAAAGGCTGTCCGCTCTCCTCAGCTGCTGCATGAGCGATCGCTAAACTAACAGCCAACATGGCATTTGCACCCAAAACTGACTTATTTTCTGTGCCATCAAGCATAATCATTTTACGATCAACATGAACTTGCTCAAATACGTCTTCACCAATAATCTCATCAGCAATTGTAGTATTAACGTTAGCTACAGCCTTCATCACGCTTTTTCCTAAAAAGTTTGATTTATCACCATCTCTTAATTCAATGGCCTCATGTATTCCTGTACTTGCTCCGCTTGGAACAGCTGCTCTTCCAAAGGCCCCATCTTCAGTAAATACATCTACTTCAATCGTTGGATTACCTCTACTATCAAGAATTTGTCTCGCGTGTAAGTGTGCTATTTCACTCATTTTTTTGTTTATAATATTTTAGTGTTGATTTAGAAATCTAGATTATGCCATTAATGCCACAAATTCATCGAATAAATATCGACTATCGTGTGGACCTGGACTTGCTTCTGGGTGATATTGAACTGCAAAGGCAGATTTATCTTTAACACGTATTCCTTCTACCGTGTCATCATTTAAATTTATATGTGTTATTTCTACTGAACCATTGTTGCTATCAGGGTCGATAGCAAATCCGTGATTCTGAGAAGTAATCTCACTCTTTCCAGTAATCAGATTTTTCACTGGATGATTCTGCCCACGATGCCCACGATGTAGTTTAAAAGTTTTCATGCCTTGAGCTTGTGCCAATATTTGACTACCAAGACAAATACCAAACATATTCTCGTCTGCGGCAACTATTTCTTGTATTGTTTTAACAGCATAAGGCATAGCAGACGGGTCTCCAGGACCATTGCTAATCATAAAGCCATCAGGATTCCAATCTTTCATCTCATTATAGGTTGTATCACCAGGATAAACCTTAACATGACAATCCCTGTCTGTCAAGCACTTTATAATATTTTCTTTACTCCCTAAATCAAGAAGAGCTACTTTATGCTTTCCATCCTCATTAATCTCGTAGGATTTCTTAGACCAAACCTTGCTACTTAGCTCTAAACCTGACATGCTAGGTACGTCCAATACCATTGATTTTAGTTTTTCAACATCTAATATCTCAGAACTTATAATAGCATTCATTGCTCCAGCGTCTCTAATATGTCTCACTACCTCTCGTGTATCTACATCACTAATACCTGTAAAATTATTTTCAATAAAATAATCGTTAAGGCTACTGTCTGCCATATTTCTAGAATGCATTGGAGAGTAATTTTTACAAACTAATCCAGAAATTTTAATAGAATCTGACTCAGAATCAAGTTCTCTAGCTCCATAATTACCAATATGATCCATGGTCATAGTTACAATTTGACCATAATAAGAGGGGTCTGTAAATACCTCCTGATATCCTGTCATTCCAGTATTGAAAGCAATTTCACCAGTTGTTGTACCAATTTTTCCAATTGCATTTCCTTCGAAGTAAGTTCCGTCTTGTAAAACTAAATACGCTTTTTGCTTATCAATAACTGACACGATTAATTAAAATTTTGACAAATTTAGCTTTAGGATTTTATAATAAAAGAACTGTGGGCAAAATGTGAAATTAGCCCCACATTATTATACTAACCAAATTACTAATTAAGCCAGCTTAAAAGTTTTTTATTAGTCTCTTCTTCAACTAACAAATTGTACTTAATTATTGGATTTGACGAAAGTCTCAGATGTGTTGTTCGCATCTTTCCATCTCTAGAGTAAATTATTTTTATTCGTTGACCAATATTATAACGAGATAAATAATCCTCGAATTTAACATTCAAACGCCAATCATCTAGAGCAATAATTTCATCATTTACGCTCAATCCTGATTCGATACCAGGACTATTAAAAACAATACTAGTAACCATTATACGATCACCTTTTGTTTCAGTAGAAATACCACTCCACGGTTTTGAAGCATATGATCTGTCAATTGTTAAATCAAGTCCAAACTCTTTGAAAATATCATAATTAATAGGCTTAAGACTATATACAACATCATTCAAAAAAATAGACATATCCTTACCAGCTACAGTACTACAAACAGCCACAAACTCATCATAAGTGAATCCTCGATTATTTTCTAAATAAAAATCTGCATATAATTTACGCATAACATCATCCAGTGAGTAATTGGATGAGCTACGAATTTCCATGTCTAAAAGAACTGCTACAATCATACCCTTGTTGTAATAGCTAATTGTTTTATTAGAACTCTCTTCGTTTGGAAGATAAGCCTTAACCCAGGCTAGAAGACTACTATGTGCTAGGCTCATCACGGTCTTTCCTGGAGAATTTTCCAATCTATTTATTTGAGAAGTTATAATTTTTAGGTATTCTTCCTTTGAATAAGCACCCATTCGAAGCAATGTGATATCATCATAATACGAGGTAATCCCCTCAGCAATCCATAACATTTCAGAATATACTTCTCTTTCATAGTCGAATGGGCCAAGCTCTTTTGGGCGAATTCTTTTTATGTTCCAAAGATGAAAATATTCATGAGCAATCAAGCCAAGAAAACTTCGATATTTATTTGAATTTGTGTAATTCCATCGAGGCATCATGCTCGTTTGTGAATTTGCATGTTCCAATCCTCCTCCACCCTGTGACACATTGTATACAAAGTGAACATACTGACTAGAAGGATGACTTCCCATCATTTCAATTTGAGTATCACTAATCTTTTTAAAATCTTCCATGACTTTTTTCAAGTCATAGTTCCCTTTTCCTATCATAACAATTTTGTGAGGAACATCACCGCTTGTATAATCTATCGTATCAAAGTTACCTATTGCTAAAGGTGAATCAGCAAGTAAATCGTAATTACTGCATCTGTAAGAATGCTTTGAATTTTTTGTCCTTGGCAAGGAAACCTCAACATTTGCCCAATTATCATTAGGATGAATGGTTAAATCTATCTGTTCATTTTCATAACCTTCTAAATACCCAAATACAGATACTCCATGCAAAAATGCATAATATTCATCGGCATAACTTTGACGAACACTAACTGTAAAGCAATATACATCATAAGATAGGCTTACCTGACTTTGACCACCCGTAAATATTCTCCAAGTATTTTTATTTAATCGCTTGATTTCCAAATTATCAGCAGATACATTTTCAAAAGCATTACTAAACTCTCTCACCTTGTAAGAACCAGGAGTCCAAACAGGCACTTTGAAATCAACATACGCCTTATCTCTAGCATTAAATTCTATATCAACAGTAACATAATGCGATTTAACTTTAGAAAAACTTACTGAATAATTGATTGCATTAATGGTCATGGATATAGCAGATACTGATAAGATAAGTAGTACTCTCTTTAACATGCGGCAAAGTTGTTCTTTTTTTTAGAAACCTCAACGCTTTTATAGATTGAATAAAAAGATTACTTTTGCACTCATTTTTCGCAAAGGAGGAAATGATACATTGACAAATACAAAAAAAGAAAATCAAGATCCTATCTTGAATGAAGCTACTGAGGCCAAGGATGCCACAGTCGAAGCAACAACCAAAGAAGCCACTGTAGAGCCTACTGAATCTACAGAATCAAACACAAACACATCTGAGTCTCCAGTTCACAATCCAGACGAATTCGATTGGTCTATGGACAAGGCTGGTTTTGGTACTTACAACGAATCACAGAATGATGATTTGAAGTCTATGTACGCAAACACCATCAAACAAGTTGATGAAAAAACACTTGTTATGGGTCGTATCGTAAGCATGAGTGACGATCATGTTGTTTTAGATATCGGATTTAAATCAGACGGTTTAGTTTCACTTACAGAATTTCGAGATACTCCAGACATCAAGGTTGGAGATGAAATTGAAGTTTATGTTGATGAAACTGAGAACGCACTTGGTCAGTTAGTTCTTTCTCGCAAAAAAGCAATTGCTGAAGGTGCCTGGGAGAAAATACAATCTATCATGGAAAAAGGTGAGATTGTTAAAGGATATATTCAATCCAGAACCAAAGGTGGTCTTGTTGTAGACATCATGGGAATGGATGCTTTCTTACCAGGATCTCAAATTGATGTTAAACCTGTCCGTGATTATGACCAATATGTTGGTAAAACCATGGAGTTTAAGGTTGTTAAAATAAACGAAGTATACAAAAACGTAGTTATTTCTCATAAAGCACTTATCGAAGATGACATTGAAGCACAAAAAGCCGAAATGATATCTAAAATGGAGCTTGGACAAGTACTTGAAGGTACAGTAAAAAATATGACTTCATTTGGAGTATTTGTTGATCTTGGAGGCTTAGATGGTCTTCTTCACATTACTGATATTTCATGGGGACGTATCAACCATCCATCAGATGTTCTTGAATTGGATCAGAAAATTCAAGTTGCTGTATTAGAATTCGACAATGATAAGAAGCGAATCTCTCTAGGAATGAAGCAACTTACTGCCCACCCATGGGACAGCATGAAAGAACTCAAAGAAGGTGAAAAAGTGAAAGGAAAAGTAGTTACGATTGCAGACTACGGTGCATTCGTTGAGATTGAAACTGGTGTTGAAGGATTAATACACGTTTCTGAAATGTCTTGGTCACAACACCTAAGAAATCCGTCTGACTTCATGAAAGTTGGGGACGAAGTAGAAGCTGTTGTTCTAGATATTGATAAAGAAGAACACAAACTTTCTTTAGGACTTAAGCAACTTACATCTGATCCTTGGGAAAAAATCGAGGAGAAGTATCAAGTTGATTCAAAACACAAAGGAATCGTTAGAAACTTAACCAATTATGGACTATTTGTTGAACTACAAGAAGGAGTTGATGGACTCGTTCACGTATCTGACTTATCATGGTCTAAGAAAATAAAGCACCCTGCAGAATTTACCAAAAAAGGTGAAGAACTTGAAGTGGTAGTCTTAGAAATTGATAGAGATAATAGAAGACTAAGTTTAGGACATAAACAAATTGATGAGAACCCATGGGATACATTTGAAGGTATTTTCACCCTTGGTTCAGAGCATGAAGGTGTTGTGTCTGAAATTAATGATCGAGGAGTCATATTAACTTTACCTTATGGTGTAGAAGGTTTTGCTCCTAAGAAACATATCAAAAAACAGGATAATACGGATGTTAAAGTTGATGAAACACTCAACTTACGTGTGATTGAATTTAACAAAGATTCTAAACGTATCCTTGTATCACACACAGATATATGGAAAGATGAAGAGCGATCTCAAAATTCTGAAAAAGATGTTGCTAACAAAAAGCGTGCAGCTAAGACCACCAAGTATGTAGAAAAACTTAATAAAAAAGCTGAAGTTTCTACAATGGGTGATTTAGACGTGCTTGCTCAGTTAAAAGCACAAATGGAATCTTCTCCATCTAAACCTGCCAAAGAGACAGCTAAGAAAGAGGCTCCTAAAAAGGAAAATCCTAAAAAAGAGGCGAAGAAAGAAACCACAGCAAGTGATGATTCTTCTGCATTAACTGATATTATTGGCATGGCAGATGCAAAAGATGCAGATGATCTTAAACAACTCACCGGTGTTGGTCCAGCTTATGAAAAAAAGCTGAATGGCATTGGAGTATTTACTTTCCAGCAGGTAAGTAAACTAAACAAAAAAAGTACAGAAATTCTTGAGACTTTACTTAAATCACCCGGTCGTGTTGAACGAGATGGATGGATTAAGGAAGCTAAAGGATTAGCTAAATAATTTTAAAATCCCGACTAGTTCGGGATTTTTTTTGCTCCTTAAAATGAGCCAACTTGATTGAAAGAACCAAAAAAAATAGATATTTGAATATATGAATTATTGGCTCATAAAATCCGAACCCTACAAGTACAGTTGGGACCAAATGGTGGTAGATGGATCAACATATTGGGATGGCGTTAGAAGTTACCCTGCACGTGTTCACCTTAGAGCCATGAAGAATGGCGATATATGCCTATTCTACCATAGCAATGAAGGGAAAGAAATTGTAGGAATCACTCGAGTAATTAAAGAAGCATACCAAGACCCTACCACTGAGGACGAAAAATGGGTTGCAGTTGATGTTGAAGCTATAAAACCTTTAAACAAAAGTGTCACACTAGCACAAATAAAATCAAATGATATCCTTGCAAATATGGCTCTTATAAAACAAGCAAGATTGTCTGTTGGCCCAGTTCAAGAATTTGAATTTGAAGAAATCATCAAATTATCTGATACAACGTTCTAAATGAAAAAAGTTATACTCGAATATAAACACGTAGAACTTATCATTACTCGTATCGCCCATCAACTGGTCGAAAATCACGGCTCCTTTGAAAATACTGCTATACTTGCACTTCAACCAAGAGGTCCTTTTTTTGGAAAAGTTTTGGCAAAAAAAATTAAATCCCTTTTTGAAATTGATGTTAATTATGGTGAATTAGATACCACATTCTATCGCGATGATTTTAGAAGAAACAATAAACAACTCATTCCTAATGAAGTAAATATCGATTTTAATATCGAAAATAAACATATCATTTTGGTTGATGACGTTCTATATACTGGTCGAAGTATCAGAGCTGCTCTTGACGCAATAAATGCCTATGGTAGACCCAAGTCAGTTGAGCTTGTTACTCTAATTAATAGAAAATATAACAGAGAGGTTCCTATTCAACCTGATTATACTGGTGAAGACATTGACACCAGAGCAAATGATTATGTAAAAGTAGATTGGAAAGACGATCAATGCAGAGTTTGGATTATAACAGATAAAACAGAATAATGTCAGCACTATCTAGTAAACATCTTTTAGGCATCAAAGACATCTCTAAAGAAGACATTCAATTAATTTTTAAGACTGCTGAAAACTTTAAAGAAGTTATTAATAGACCCATCAAAAAAGTACCCTCCCTCAGAGACATTACTATAGCCAATATCTTTTTTGAAAATAGTACTAGAACTAAAATATCTTTTGAACTGGCAGAGAAAAGACTTTCGGCGGATATTGTTAACTTCAATAGTGGAACTTCCTCTGTCAATAAAGGTGAAACATTGGTTGATACTGTGAATAACATCCTTGCTATGAAAGTAGATATGGTAGTTATGAGGCATCCTGCACCTGGTGCTGCAAAATTTCTATCAAGACATATTGATGCAAATATTATAAATGCCGGAGATGGCACCCACGAACACCCTACTCAAGCTCTTCTCGATGCATACACACTTACCGAAAAACTTGGTAATTTAAAAGATAAAAAAATTCTAATTGTTGGAGACATTATTCATTCTAGAGTAGCACTCAGCAATATTTACTGTCTTCAAAAACTTGGAGCTCATGTCCGTGTATGTGGCCCCCCAAATCTTATTCCCAAATACATCGAAAGTCTGGACGTTGAGGTAAATTACAACTTAGAAGAAAGTCTAGCATGGTGTGATGCTGCTAACCTCCTGAGAATTCAATTAGAAAGACAAGATGACAAATATTTTCCATCACTCAGAGAATACTCGCTGCAATATGGAATTAACCAAGAAGTTTTAGATCGGATTAATAAAGACATCATTATAATGCACCCTGGGCCAATAAATCGAGGGGTAGAAATCACAAGCCAAGTGGCTGATTCTAATCAAAGTGTTATTCTTAATCAAGTTGAAAATGGAGTAGCAATAAGAATGGCCATTCTATACTTGCTAACTTCTAACTAAACATTCATGATGAGTTCAATTTTTATCTTATATACTGGTGGTACGTTTGGAATGAAAAAAACCAAAAAAGGACTGGTACCGACCCAATGGAATGAAATTATAAACTACCTACCTGCCTTTAAAAACCAGAATTACTTTGATTCTTTTAACCAAATTGACTTTACATACGAAGCACTTGAACCTATAGTCGATTCAAGCGATATGAATCCTGAATCATGGAATAAAATTGCTGAAATAATTTATAAAAACTATGACTATTACCATGGATTTATCATAATCCATGGTACAGATACATTGGCCTACACTGCTTCTGCGTTAAGTTTTATGTTTAATAACCTAGACAAACCAATAGTCTTAACTGGATCACAGCTTCCAATTTTTCACCCAAGAACAGATGGGATTGTCAATTTAAGCAACGCTATATACATTGCTGGATACCAAAGCTTTGAAATTGATTGTATTCCTGAAGTTTGCATTTGTTTTAATGATGATGTTCTTCGGGGAAATCGAAGTATAAAGGTAAGCACTAATGACTTTGAGGGATTTAGCTCACCAAACTTTGAAAATCTTGCTTATCTCGAACAAAATATCACATTAAATAATAATCTCATTTATAGTGGGTATAAAGAAAAATTTGGCCTTCAGCCTAAGTTTAGTGACAATGTAGTTAATGTTACACTATTCCCAGGTTACAACCCTAGTGCATTAATTAGCATTGTAAAAAATCAGAAAATTGAAGGTATCGTACTCAAAACATTTGGTGCTGGAAATCTCCCAAAAAATTCTCAATGGCAGGAACTTATAAAGGCTTGTGAAAAAAATAAAACCATCATTTTCGCAACTACTCAATGCCCAAACGGAAGAATTGAGATTGGACAATACGCTAGTAGTGAAACCCTACAAAGTAACTGCGTTGTATCCGGAAAAGACATCACATCGGAGGCAGCATTAACAAAACTCATGTGGGTTATTGGCAACTATCCATACGAAGAAAGACATGATATTCTTAGCCAAAATATTCGAGGAGAAATGACATAAGTCAACTTGTTGATTATCAATTAGTTACATGTTTATAAGTGTTTATTTTTTGTGGATATGTAGCTTAAACAAAATCATTTAGTAGCCTGCCATAATTCGTATCTTCACCAGGTAATTAAGCAATATAATGAGCGAACAAAATAAAGGATACGGAGCTGATAGTATACAAGCTCTGGAGGGAATGGAACATGTTAGGAAACGTCCTTCCATGTATATTGGTGACGTTGGTGTTAGAGGTTTACATCATTTAGTCTATGAGGTTGTTGACAATTCAATTGATGAGGCAATGGCTGGTCATTGTGATAAAATTGATGTTTGGATTAATGAAGATGGCTCTATATCTGTTAAAGACAATGGACGTGGCATTCCAGTTGCCATGCACAAAAAAGAAGGTGTATCAGCCCTTCAGGTTGTTATGACTAAAATTGGTGCAGGTGGAAAATTTGACAAAGATTCCTATAAAGTTTCTGGTGGTCTTCATGGTGTCGGTGTATCTTGCGTTAACGCTCTTTCTATCCATCTTAAAGCAACCGTTTACAGAGACGGAAAAGAATATGAACAAGAATACTCTCAAGGTAAAATAAAGTATGAAGTACGAGAGGTGGGTCCTTCTTCTGATCAAGGAACTCTGGTCACATTCTCTCCAGACCCTGAGATATTTGCTCAAACTACAGATTACAACTACGAAACACTTTCTTTAAGAATGAGAGAACTCTCATTTCTTAACAAAGGGATTGAGATTAGCATAACCGACAAAAGGAATAAAGACGAGGAAGGAAATTTCATTCAAGAACACTTTAAAAGCAATGAAGGCTTAATTGAATTCGTTAAATACCTGGACGCAACTCGAACACCTATCATGACTAATGTAATTGCTATGGAAGGTGAAAAAAATGGAATACCCGTTGAAGTTGCTATGATTTATAATAACTCCTACGCTGAAAATCTTCATTCATACGTAAACAATATCAATACCCATGAAGGCGGAACTCACTTAAGTGGTTTTAGAAGAGGGCTTACACACACCCTAAAAAAATATGCTGATGAGTCAGGTCTACTTTCTAAAATGAAATTTGAAATTGCTGGAGATGATTTTAGAGAAGGTCTGACAGCCATAGTTTCTGTTAAAGTATCTGAACCTCAATTCGAAGGTCAGACTAAAACTAAACTTGGAAACAGAGAAGTATCCTCAGCGGTAAGTCAAGCTGTGAACGAGATGCTAACCAACTTCTTGGAAGAAAATCCGAATGAAGCAAAAATTATTGTGCAGAAAGTTATGCTAGCCGCACAAGCTAGACATGCAGCAGCAAAGGCCCGAGAGATGGTTCAAAGAAAAACTCCAATGGGTGGTGCTGGACTTCCTGGCAAACTATCTGACTGCTCAGAAAAAGATCCCGCAATTTGCGAACTATATTTAGTAGAGGGTGACTCTGCTGGAGGTACTGCCAAACAAGGTCGTGACAGAAACTACCAAGCTATTCTTCCCCTTAGAGGAAAAATATTGAATGTTGAAAAAGCTTTGGAACATAAAATCTACGACAATGAAGAAATCAAAAATATGTTCACAGCTTTAGGAGTCACAATTGGAACCGAAGAAGATGCTCGTGAACTGAACACCTCTAAGCTTCGTTACCATAAAATTGTAATCATGACCGATGCCGATGTCGATGGTAGCCATATTCGTACTTTAATTCTCACATTGTGCTTTAGGTATATGAAAGCACTCATTGAACAAGGTTATCTGTACATCGCTACTCCCCCGCTATATCAAGTTAAAAAAGGTAACAAAGCAGAATATTGTTGGAGTGACGAAGAACGAAACCAACTCGTTATAGATTTAGGGAAAGACAATCCAGACAGCGTTAAAGTACAACGATACAAAGGTCTTGGAGAGATGAACGCTGAACAACTTTGGGAAACAACTATGGATCCAGAAAGACGAACGCTTAAACAGGTTACCTTAGACAATGCAGCAGAGGCAGATCGCGTATTCTCCATGTTGATGGGTGACGAAGTCCCACCAAGAAGAGAATTCATTGAAGCCAATGCGAAATATGCGAATATTGATGTATAAATAATCCATCATCCATAATAAAAAAGGGGTTGAATGTATTCAACCCCTTTTCTTTTTTGATAATTTTAGACTTTAAATCGAAAGTATCTCTGCCAAGTTTATTAAGCTCTCAGACACCGACTTTTTTCCTTTAATGGCTTGTTCAAAAGGTGTATATACTACTTCATCACTCACAATACCTACAGTCACTGATTTTTGGCCAGTAAGTAAAGCAGTAATTGCCTCAGAACCTAAACGAGATGCCAAAATTCGATCTCGAGCACTTGGGCTACCGCCCCGTTGAACATGACCCAAGATAGTACTTCGTATTTTCAAATCTGGGTACATAGAAGTTAATTTTTTTTCTAATATTAGAGCTCCACCTTGCTCGTCTCCCTCTGCAACAACAATGATACTGAATGATTTTTTTCGACGCTTCGGATTATTAAAATGATTCAAAACCTTGTCCCAATCACCATGATCTTCGGGGATAAGGGCCCCCTCAGCACCTCCAGCAATTGCTACATCTAGAGCAATAAACCCACTATTTCTGCCCATAACCTCGACAATAAATACTCGTTCATGCGAATGAGCCGTATCTCTAATTTTATCGATTGCATCCAAAGCTGTATTTATAGCAGTATCGTAACCGATAGTAAAATCTGTACCATACAAATCATTGTCAATCGTCCCTGGCAAACCAATACAAGGTACTCCGTACTCTTCAAAGAAAATTTTAGCCCCTGTATAAGAACCATTTCCTCCTACACATACCAATGCATCTATTTCATGTTTTTTGATATTTTCATAAGCTGTTTTCCTCCCCTCTTTGGTCATAAAATTCTGACTTCTTGCAGTTTTTAAAAAGGTTCCGCCTCGTTGAATAATATTGGCAACTGACTGACGATCCAAATCAATGATATCATCTGAGATCATGCCCTCATATCCCCGCTTAATACCTTTAACTTCTAGTCCATTAAAAATTGCTGTTCTTACCACAGCTCGTACACATGCATTCATTCCTGGTGCATCACCACCAGAGGTATATACGCCTATTTTTTTCATTTTGGTTTTGACTAATTACTGCAAATTAAAAAAGGTCGATGCAAAACATCGACCTTTTCTTAGATTAAATAGTAAACAACTTACTACTATAATTGGAATTTGTATCTAAATTCAACGTAATCCAAATTATCATTCGGTGTTGAAACAACATCTGTAATTTCAATCAAACCATATTTGTTTGAACTTTTGGCGTAGATAACATAAAAATCTCCAGTTGTTGCTGTGATTACTGATTGCTCAGCACCTGCATCATCCCATGAAGCTTTTATCTCCGCATCGTTCGTAATTGTACTCCATGCACTAGAACTAACCTTTTTGAAAGTCGATCCATTTCGTGAAGTCCAACGAGCTGGCCAATTATTTGTTTCAGCATTAGTCGTTGAATCTTGAATATCTTTTCTTGTATTAGCATCCCCAGAAGACAATGGACCTGCAGCCATCTCATATGCACCAGCAGAAGGGCCTTGGAAATTATATACTTTGAAAGTATTACCATCATTGTCCTTCTCAAAAGTCTCTAGGTCTTTACCTGAATCACCAATATTAGTGATAGTTATGGCTTTACTTGTTGAGTTACCATCTTTGTCCGCAACAATAAATGTGTAAATTTCTGTTCCAGCAGATGCACCAGTAGTTCCATTGAATACGAATTCCGCTATTGTCTTGTCATTATAAGCTGAATCTACTAAATCAACATCTGTTTGTCCATCTAACGATTGAATCACTTTTAATGATTTGATGTTTTTAGTGTGGTTTGCTGTAACAGCAATCGCAAAATCAGTGTTTGCTGCTAAACTTGTGTTGGAGCTTATATAACTACCTCCTAGAAAATTTAACACAGGCGATGGATCTGGTTCATCTCCGTCGCTACAATTAGTCAATAATAATGACCCGAATGCTAACAAACCAATCATCGATAAAAATTTAATGTTCTTCATATTTTATTTATTTAATAGTGCAAAGATAATAATGAAAGATATAATGTTAATTAAATATTAAAACTAATTTTTACATTCTTGAATAAAAATTACAAAATTGTGTCATTAGATATAGCTTATGGTATTAACAGGGTTTGATTTTTTCATCATCATTTTATTTATTCTTATAACGCTAGCCTTGGGTTGGTATGCCAAGAGCAATACAAACAATAGCATCGAGGGTTTCTTCTTAGGTGGCAAAAATCTGCCTTGGTACATTGCTGGCTTAAGTATGGTAGCTACCACCTTTGCTGCAGATACTCCACTAGCTGTCACTGAATTGGTGGCTAAAAATGGAATTTCTGGAAATTGGGTCTGGTGGAACATGCTTCTAGGTGGTATGTTCACTGCTATTTTTTATGCTCAATTATGGAGAAGAAGCGGTGTAGTAACTGATGCAGAATTTATAACATTACGTTATGCTGGAAAACAAGCTGAATGGCTTAAAAAATTCAAAGCAATTTACTTAGGTGTAGGTATGAATGCTATTATTCTTGCATGGGTCAACCTTGCTCTTATGGCAATTCTCGAAGTGTTTTTTGATCTAAAAGGTGTTGAGCTATTTGGATTCACTGCATTAGCTATGCTTCTAGTTGCTGCCTACTCCGCACTAAGTGGACTGATGGGCGTAGCTCTCACAGATGCATTTCAGTTCTTTGTTGCACTGATTGGGTGTATTGTTCTAGCAATTTTGGTAGTAAATTCTGAAAAAATTGGAGGAATAACTGGCCTAAAAAATGCCCTGCCAAAACACAGTCTAACTATCCTTCCTAGTATTGGAGATTCAACCGAATCCAAAAGTTTATCTATGGGCCTTGCCTCATTTATAGCAATTGCTGGAATGGTATGGTGGTCAAGCTGGTATCCAGGGGCAGAGCCAGGTGGTGGTGGATATATCGCTCAACGAATGTTCAGCACAAAAAATGAAAAACACTCATTTATGGCTACCTTCTTCTTTCAATTTGCTCATTACGGTATTCGCCCATGGCCGTGGATTATTGTAGCCTTGTGTTCTGTAGTACTTTATCCAGAATTGGGTGCTAACGACACAAAATTGGGCTTTGTTATGGCTATGAAAGAATTTCTACCTTCAGGTATGCGAGGTCTATTATTGGTTGCCTTCTTGGGAGCTTATATGAGTACCGTTTCTACCCATCTCAATTGGGGAGCTAGTTATGTGATTAATGATGTATGGAATCCAGCAAAAGGCTCTAATCATAAAATAGTACGTATTAGTAGATGGGTAACGTTTGGGATAATGATTCTTGCATTGGGGGTGACCACTCAGGTAAAGTCCATTAGTGGCGTATGGGAGTTCATTATGGAATGCGGTGCTGGACTTGGTTTATTGTTGATGGGTCGATGGTTTTGGTTTCGGATTAATGCTTGGGCAGAAATTGCAGCTACTATTACCCCGTTCATCGTTTATGGATTACTCAAGTTTGTGTTTGTCCACCATTATCCTGTATTGGGCGAATCATTATCCTCTAATCCTACCTCATTTTTCATCACTGTTGGAGTGACTACCTGTTGTTGGGTTTTAGTTAGCTTACTTACAAAGCCAGATGCTAAGTCAAATATTCAAAGATTTAAAAGTAAAATATACCCTCAAGGATTTGAGGAGTTCAAAAAGACGATACCACACCTATTTTTAGCATGGCTTGGTGGAATTATCACGGTGTACTCCTTTTTGTTTTTGGTCGGTAAAATTATCTTCCAAGAATGGGCAGAGTCCAGTTTTTTACTAGTCAGTTTGATATTAGGTGTCTTTTTGTTTTACCGATCTGCCTCTAAAGGGAGATTACTTGAGAAGTAAGATAAAAAATCAGTAGACCTATTTATTGGATTGTTCTAACAGATAATTGATTTTATTCAACCTATCATCTATTTCTTGACTATCTGAATCTAACCCAGCAATTGTGTGATGAAGTTCTTTTATTGAATTAACATAAGCTATGTTCACTGCATGTAAGTTTAAAGTCAAACCATCTTAGTATACAATGAATAAATGACTCCCTCTAGGAGTTAAATGAATATTTTAACAGATTTAATTAGAGCTTAATTATTCTTGATAACCAATATTTAATTCTCTGACTAAATGTTTAGCTTCTTCTATGTGAGTTTTTAGTTGGTATTTTTCATCATCTAATGCTTCAATCATGCTATGTAGTTCTTGTATTGCTTTTGTATACGCTACATTCACTGCATGTAAGTTTAAGGATAAGTATCCGCATTTATCTTCATCTACACATTCTGGGAATACCTCCCGCACTTCTTGAGCAGTAAAGCCAATGGACAGGGTCTCCTTCACTTCTTCCTCAAATACTCGATCTCCCACATCCTTGTAATGGTAGGTAATGGGGTTGAGTTGTAAAATTTCTTGAAGTCCTTTATCATAACTCCCCGTTATATCTTTAAGTCGTGCATCTGAGGTAATGGTCCAAGTAGAAGAACTGGGTTTCGCTGCTGAGTTCACACCTACGTGAAGACGAAAAGATGGGTTAGCTATTGCAATCCCAATATCACTCCATGTAGCCACAAAAGTATTTGAACCAACAATAAATTTTCCACTCCCCAATGAAAAATCTAGTACACTACCGTTCAACTCCATAATACGTGTTCCAGTACCTGTCATGGTAGCACTACCCGAATAAATCCCGTTACCACTTAAACTTGCTAAACTGACTGTCTGACTCGAACCATTCTCTATTCCTATGGTCAAGTTCTTACCATTTAAGGCACAGCCCATGATGTTCTGATCATCGGTACTTGATACCAAACTTGCTAGATTGACCGTTTGGTTTGATCCTCTCTGTATTCCTATGGTTAGGTTTGTTCCATTCAAGGCACAACCTGCAATGTTCTGATTATCCGTACCTGTTCCGTCCCTTAGACTTGCTAAATTGATAGTTTGACTCGCTCCCCTTTGAATCCCTATAGTCAAATTGGTACCACTCAAGGCACAACCTGTAACATTCTGATTATCCGTACCTGTCCCATCCCTTAGACTTGCTAAGTTGACCGTCTGACTGGAACCATTCTCGATTCCAATAGTAAGGTTTGTTCCACTTAGTCCACAGCCTGTGATATTCTGATCATCTGTACCTGCAGACAATGCCTGCCAACTTGCTCCTCCATTAATCTTCGTGAGTACTTGCTGCCCATAACTCGTAAAACATACAAACAATGTAAACCATATTGGTATAACAAACCTAGCTTTTAATGTAACCTTCTGTTTATAGTAATTTTTATTATACATATTTTATTTAGCTTTTTGTTTATCTAACTTGTAATTGTTTGACATACTTTTTAAACTCAATTGCTTCACTACTCAATTGTTTTATTTCTGAACTATATTCGCCAGTCAACCTATGCAGCTCCTTTATTGCATTGGCATAAGCCACATTTACTGCATGCAAATCTAAAGATAGATAACCATCTTTCTCTTCAGACACACACTCGGGAAATACCTTCCTCACTTCTTGAGCAGTAAAACCAATCGATAACGTTTCTTTTACCTCTTTTTTAAATACCCGATTTCCCACATCCTTGTAGTGATAGGTAATGGGATTGAGCTGTAAAACCTCCTGAAGGCCCTTATCATAACTTTCTACAACATTTTTGAGTCGTGCATCTGAGTTAATGGTCCATGTAGAGGTGCTTGGCTTGGCAGCCGCATCAGCACCTAAATGTAGAGAATGAGTAGGATTGCTATGTGAAATTCCTACTCGACCATTTGCAACCGTAATAATTCCAACACGAAATATTCGACCATTAGGATTAAAAGTTAATGTACTACCATTGAATGATACTGTTGTATTTCCACTAGCAGTCCCACTTCCAGAATATATTCCATTACCATCTTTCAAACTTACCAAACTGACCGTTTGACTCATTCCATTCTCTATTCCTATGGTTAGGTTCGTTCCATGCAAGGCACAATTTCTAATATTCTGATCGTCTGTACTACTTCCCGTCAAACTTGCTAAATTGATTGTTTGACTTGCTCCTCTCTGAATCCCTATGGTTAAGTTTGTTCCATTTAATGCACACCCTGCAATGTTCTGATTATCAGTACCTGTTCCATCTCTTAAACTTACTAAATTAACAGTCTGATTTGATCCTCCCTCAATACCAATAGTCAAATTTGTTCCACTCAATCCTGATCCACTGATGTTCTGATTATCGGTACCTGTCCCATCTCTTAAACTTACTAAATTGACCGTCTGACTTCCTCCATTTTCTATTCCTATCGTAAGATTCGTTCCACTCAACCCAGACCCTGTAATGTTTTGATCATCTGTACCTATAGAAGGCAATGTCTGCCAACTTACTCCTCCATTCGTCTTGGTTAGGACTATCTGTCCATAACTCGTAAAATACATAAACAATGTAAAACATAGCACTACAGTAACTCTTTTTCTTAATCTTAACATCATTTTATCTCTTTAATTAGTTTTTAGTTAGTTGAGCTCCCTCCATTTCTGCATTAGCAACAAACGTCATTAGTTTAGTCAAATCATCACGAAGCTTCAAGTTCTCAGACCTTTTTTGAAGGATAATCCTATGAAGCTCCTTAATCGCGTTGGCATAAGCCACATTCACTGCATGCAAATTCAGGGATAGATAACCATCTTCATCTTCGGACACACACTCTGGGAACACCTCCCGCACCTCTTGAGCAGTAAAGCCAATGGACAGCGTCTCTTTTACCTCTTTATCAAATATCCGACTTCCCACATCCTTGTAGTGATACGTGATCGGATTGAGTTGCAAAATTTCTTGAAGCCCTTTATCATAACTCCCCTCAATAACTTTGAGCCGTGCATCTGATGTGATGGTCCAAGTTGAAGAAGTAGGTTTCGCAGCACGATCGGCACCTAAATGAAGAACATAAGTTTGATTAGGATTAGAGCGAGCAGTACCTGATATACCTACAACCGACCCCAAAGTTGTAAGCTGGCCTAGATAGAATCTACCCCTAACATTCGTAAAACCATTGACAGTGTTTATTATAAAATTACTATTATTAAAATTAACTGTTGTGTTGCCTGGGAGAAGCCCACTTCCTCCATACATTCCATTTCCATCCCTGATACTTGCTAAATTGACAGTCTGACTCAATCCACTCTCGATTCCTATAGTCAAATTCGTCCCATTCAAAGCACAACCCGTAATCCTCTGATCATCAGTACTATTGTTTGCCATCAATGCCAAACTTGCTAAACTAATTGTCTGACTTGCACCTCCTTCTATCCCTATAGTCAAATTCGTTCCATTCAAAGCACAACCTGTAATCCTCTGATCATCTGTACCTGTTCCGTCTCTCAAGCTTGCTAAATTAATAGTTTGGCTCGCTCCCCTTTGAATTCCTATGGTCAAGTTAGTGCCATTCAAAGCACAGCCTGTAATGTTCTGATTATCCGTGCCTGTTCCATCTCTCAAACTTGCTAAGTTGACCGTCTGACTGGAACCATTCTCGATTCCAATAGTAAGGTTTGTTCCACTTAGTCCACAACCAGTAATATTCTGATCGTCTGTACCTGTGGAAGGTAATGCCTGCCAACTTGCTCCTCCATTTACCTTGGTGAGGACTTGCTGGGCTTGCACACCCAAAATGCTACCTATCCATACAAAGAATAGGGTACAAAATTTAATTAATAATGTGGTGTGGTGTGGTGTGGTGTGGTGTGGTGTGGTGTGGTGTGGTGTGGTGTGGTGTGGTGTGGTGTGGTGTGGTGCTTTCATAAGTAAATATACTGCATAGGTATATCACACAGCACATTACTCAAAAGCATAAATATGATATTCCTCATAAATCGATATGATAAAAGTCATATCAATTTGGGTAACTAAACTGGCACAACAATTGCCAATACATAACTCACACGCTCAAAAATATTTGTAGCGTATTAATACGACAACATGACATTTGACCATAGATTTAAGCTAGATAGCGATTTTTTAGGTGAGGAAGACGGATCAGAAATCATATCCGTTATAGCTGATAGTGATTTTGAAGATGACAATTCTGGAGAATATCCAGAAAATCTGCCATTATTGCCACTAAGAAATACCGTATTGTTTCCTGGAGTGGTGTTTCCTGTAACCGTAGGGAGAGACAAATCCATCAAACTTATCCAAGATGCTTATAAAGGAGATAAAATCATTGGTGTGGTTGCTCAAAAAGATCAAAAGGTTGAAGATCCTAGTGCAGAAGATTTTTATTCCAAAGGCACATTGGCTCATATACTTAAGATGTTGAAAATGCCCGACGGCAATATCACTGTGATTATTCAAGGTAAACGAAAGTTCACCCTTAAAAATATTACGGATGAAGACCCTTATTTTAGAGGAGACATCGAAGCTTTCACTGATGGTAAGGCTGCAAAAGGAAAAGAAACCAATGCTACCGTTGATAGTATTCGTGAGTTGGCTTCCAAAATTGTAGAAATATCTCCAAATATCCCCACTGAAGCCAATTTTGCTTTAAAAAATATCAACTCCCCCAACTTTTTAGTGAATTTCATTTCATCCAATCTCAATGTTTCGGTGGATGAAAAACAAGAAATTTTAGAACTTTCTAATTTTAAGAAAAAGGCCAATCGTGTATTATTCTTTTTGGACAAGGAGTTCCAAATGTTAGAACTTAAAAATAAGATTCATACCAAGGTAAAAGTGGATTTGGATCAACAACAAAAAGAATATTTCTTACAACAACAAATTCGAGCAATTCAAGAAGAACTTGGACAGGACTCTCCAGATAAAGAAATAGAAATACTTCGAACGAAGGGCGACAAAAAACAATGGAATAAAACTGTAGCCAAAGCATTCAATAAAGAATTGGATCGTTTGATGAGAATGAATCCATCCACTCCAGATTATTCCGTTGGCTTGAATTACGTGGAACTATTACTTGAATTGCCATGGTCAGAATTTTCAAAAGATAACTTTGATTTAAAACGAGCTCGCAAGGTTTTGGATGCAGACCATTTTGGTCTTGAAAAAGTAAAAGAACGAATTCTTGAATACTTAGCTGTTCTCAAACTCAAAGGAGACATGAAATCTCCAATTCTTTGCCTATATGGCCCTCCAGGGGTTGGTAAAACATCATTGGGTAAATCCATTGCTAAAGCTATGGATAGAAAATATGTGCGTATGAGTTTGGGTGGTTTGCATGATGAGTCTGAACTACGTGGTCATCGAAAAACATACATCGGTGCCATGCCCGGGCGAATCATACAGTCCCTCAAAAAAGCAGGTAAAAGCAACCCTATTTTCGTACTAGACGAGATTGATAAAATAGGAAATGATTTTAGAGGAGACCCCTCTTCTGCCTTATTAGAAATATTGGATCCTGAGCAGAATAATGCTTTTCATGATAATTATGTTGACTTAGACTACGACTTAAGCAATGTATTATTCGTAGCTACTGCAAACCGACTAGATACCATCCAACCCGCATTAAGGGATCGAATGGAGATTATAGATATTACTGGATATACCGTTGAGGAAAAGATTGGGATTGCAAAAAAACATCTTCTCCCAAAACAAAGAAAAGAACACGGTTTAAAATCCAAGGATCTTCGAATGTCTGACAAAGTCATTGAAAAAATAGTGGATGAGTACACGCGTGAAAGTGGCGTACGGACCTTAGACAAAAGACTTGCCAAGATATGCCGATGGCAAGCTAAAGAATTAGTTTATGGCAATGAGCCTAAACCTACCATTAGTCTATCTGATGCAGAGCAAATATTAGGTAAAGACAAAATAGAAAAAGACCTATATGAGACCAACGAAGTTGCTGGAGTAGTAACTGGACTAGCATGGACCAGTGTAGGTGGTGATATCTTATTTGTTGAGACTTCATTAACTAAAGGAAAGGGTAAAATTACATTGACCGGTCAATTGGGAGATGTAATGAAAGAAAGTGCTATCAATGCCAATACTTGGTTGAAGGCAAATGCCAAATCCTATGGTATTGACCATTTGATATTTGATCAATATGACATTCACATTCATTTTCCAGCTGGTGCCGTCCCAAAAGATGGACCAAGTGCGGGAATTACTATTCTGACGGCATTAGCATCGGTGTTTACCCAGCGAAAAGTCAAAAATCGTTTGGCTATGACGGGTGAGATTACCCTTCGAGGCAAGGTGCTTCCAGTTGGAGGAATCAAAGAAAAAATTTTAGCTGCAAAACGGGCAGGAATTAAAGAAATCATCATGTCTAAAGCCAATAAAAAGGATATCGATGATATCAACCCATCCTACATATCTAATCTGAAATTTCATTTTGTAGATCAAATGAGTGAGGTATTAGAACATGCACTTACAAAACAAAAGGTAAAAGATCTAAAAACATGGGATGTTGTGGCTCCTAAAGAGAAATAATACGCAAAAGGCTAATAATTCGGAGAATCGAATTTCTGTAATTGTGCAAGAAACACCCGGAAATCTTTCGGATAATCAGCCTTTATATCTAATGTCGTTCCGTCCATATCTTGAAAATTTAAGGAATATGCGTGCAGAGCAAATCGATTAATCATAGGTTGTTCTTCACTCCCCTTTTTTAGGTTGAATTTCTTTTTGAAATTTGAAAGAAAAGGCAACTCACCGCCATATATTTCATCTGCAGCTATTGGAGCGTTTTGTGAAGCTAAGTGGATTCTAATCTGATGCTGACGACCAGATACTGGACTACAGGAAATAAGGGAAAAGTGAGTAAAGTTTTCAAGTGTATCAAACGTTGTTTGACTAGGCTTACCTTTCTGTTTATTTACAGCACTCCTTCCACTTCGAGTAGTTACCAAAGGAAGATTTACTAAAAAATTATCGAATGTATGAATCCCATGTGAAATGGCATGATAGGTTTTTTTGACCTTTCTTTTTTCAAATGCCTGAGCAGCATGAGAATAGGCTTTTGCATGCTTAGACAATAGCAAAACTCCACTGGTTTCTTTATCCAATCTATGACATAGTTGCAACTGCTCATCATATTTTTTGGCCTGTTCGAAAACAGAATTAGCCAATCCAATACGTTCATGCAAACTACTCACTCCAGGTGGCTTATTAATTGCCAAGTAATTGGAGTTTTCGAATACGATTTGATTCTTAAAATTGAATCTTTTCACGACTTTAGATGAGATATACAATCGTCCACATTCATTTTATTTTGGTCACCAGTGACTAAGTCTTTTAAAGTAAGAATTGAAGACTCCATCTCATCCTGACCGATGACTATAGCGTGAGTAAAACCTTTATTATTTGCAAAATCTAATTGCTTGTTTATACGCTTTTTATCTGGATAGACTAATACAGAAAGTTCTTTATCTCGCATTTTTCGTGCAATCTCTGCTCCATATACTTGGGTTTCTCGATCAAAATGACAAATTAAAACAGATTGATTATTTGATTTTTGACTAGGCCACAAATTTTGTGATTCAAGAATCTCATATATACGATCTACACCAAAGCTAATACCAACTCCTGAAACATCTTTTAAGCCAAAAATATCTGTTAGGTTATCATATCTTCCACCACCCGAAACACTTCCAATACCACTGTCAGGAATAATGGCTTCAAAAATACATCCCGTATAATAGTCCAACCCTCGAGCAAGACTTAAATCAAGCTCTAATTGAATATTTAATGGGGCATCACCCAAATAACTTACTAGTTCTTTAAGGTCTTCAATAGCCTCCATTGCTAAAGCATTCTGATTAAATGAACTAGCTAATTGATCTAGAACATCCATTTTTAAGTCTGAATTTATGATTAACTCAAAAAGCTGTTGACACTTCGCTTTGTCAATACCCGCAGTTACTAATTCCTTGATGACACCATCTTTACCAATTTTATCTAATTTATCAAGCGTAGATGTAAATCGAGCAACTGGAAAATCTAGCGAAAGTTCATCAACCATCGCCTCTAAAAATTTGCGGTGATTTATTTTCACCACTGCATTTGAGAGATTAAGTTTTGAAAAAGCTTCGTTATAAATGAGTATTAAATCCGCTTCATGAATTATAGAAGTACTGCCAATGCAATCAGCATCACATTGAGTAAACTCTCTAAACCTTCCTTTTTGAGGACGATCAGCTCGCCAAACTGGCTGTATCTGATATCTTCTGAATGGAAATGATATTTCATTTCTGTGTTGCACTACGAACCGTGCAAAAGGAACCGTCAAATCATACCTGAGACCCAACTTAGATTCTCCAGGTATCCATCGATCTGGAAATAGGTCTTTAATCATCTGAGCTTTTTCCTCACCAATTTCATGAACAATTTCTCGATTACTTCTTATCTTGTACAAGAGTTTATCCCCTTCATCCCCATACTTTCCAGTAAGCATACTTAAATTTTCTATTGCGGGGGTTTCAAGCGGTTCAAAGGCGTATTTTTTAAACACACCTTGAATAGTATCTAAGATCACATTGCGTTTTCGCATGACCTCAGGACCAAAATCTCGAGTACCTTGTGGATTAGAAGGTTTTTGCATTTTCAACAAAGGTACATTACTGGTTGTTAAAATTATTATTTAGCATTCTGTAGTTGTATTTCTGAATATACATCTTCAATTCTTGAAGCATACGATCAACCGAATCTGTCTCTTCAGCTGACAAGTCATTTTGATGAGCTGGATCAGACTGATAGTTAAATAAACGAACATGTTTATTACCATTCCATTCGATAGTCAAGGAATCATTAGTATACGTATATATATTACCATCAAAAAGTACAACACCCTGAGTTCTCGAATTGTCAAACAAACTATTTCCGAAAGAAATAACATTATCATTTGATGTAAGGTGTCTAATTGTCGAATAAATATCAATATGTTGAGCTACTCGGGTCTCCTCACTTGGTGCTAGCCATTTTGGCGAATAAACAAATAGAGGTACTGCATACTTCCCTGTGGATGATCGATACATTGGCGTCTCGTTAAAAGACGAATGATCTGCTGTAATTATAAAAATTGTGTTTTCGAACCAACTTTTTGATCGAACAGACCTAAAAAATTTTGATAAAGCATAATCCGTATATCCAATGGATTGATGAATTTCAGTAGATCCTTTAGGTAGATAGTTATACCTCTCAGGAATTTTGTATGGATGATGGCTACTCAATGTGAAAATTCCAGAGAACCATGGTTGCTTTTGAGCAGTTAAGGTTTTTCCACAGTACTCCAAAAATGGTTCGTCATAAATCCCCCAAGTTCCATCAAAATCTGAAATGTCAGGATAGTTTTGTTTGGCGTAATAATTACCAATATCTTGAAACTGAAGATATCGTTTAAATCCCATCGAAAGTTCGTCCGCACCATGAAAAAAAGAAGTGGTGTAACCATCTTTTTTCAGTACTCTGGGAATTGTATTAATATCTGATTGGGTATAAATAGAACCAATGAACGGTTGTTTCATTAAACAAGGAATACCAGCCAAGCAGGATGCTACTGCGTCAATTGATCGAAGTCCGTTTGCATAAGCATTCGTAAAGTTAATCGATTGGTCCATTAAGCTATCTAAAAATGGGGTATAACTCGGTCGGTTGGTTTGATTGATTCCAGTATATTCTTTGCCAAAACTCTCTAACAGAATAAGGCATATATTGGGTCTGTTAAATGACAAATCATCGTAAATCTTTTTGTCATTTGATAAGGCTTCATGGAGTTGGACATCCGAAAAATAAGCTTCATATTGAATACCTTGTTTTCCATAGGATTCCAGCAAAATATATAAGGGGGTAATTGCAGTTGTCACCTCCTCGTTATTAAGGTCTGCATAGGCATCCATTAAATTAAGTGGTTTTAAAGCTATCCCTCCTCGTGCAAAAAAACCAAGAGCTAAAAAGGTGAAAACAGCTAGAATAATACGATAACTCATTGCCATAGTTAGATTTATTTGCTTGAATAGTCTGAATAATAACGTATTTATAACAAGGACTAAAATAATAACGTACCAATACTCCGAGATATATCCTAGGACAATCCATATATTTTGACCAGCCAATAGCTGAAATAGTTCTGCTCCGACAATTGTTTTACTAATTGGGAAGTATAACACAGCTATTAAGTTGAACACCAAAGCGAATAAAAAAAGTAAACTGAATACAATTCTTGTTAAAAATTGCCACCATTTTTTTTGAATAAATATCCCTACTCCCAAAAAGATAAACAATGGTGAATACCAAATAGCAAATGTCTTTAGGTCAAATCTAATTACATGGATTAGATAATTTATTGGGTCTGACACCGTCAAATCTGGATACGAGCATAATAGCCAAAAACGGCTAACCCAAAACGGAAGAACCAAACAAAAAAGAAATAATAAGCACTTTACAATATTTTTTATCCTTAAATCCACTTGAATAGATTGCAAATTATACTAAATTTGCAGTCCTTTAAAAGGAAAAATTGAATTTAGTTATACTTAAACTAACTCCATATATAACATAACCGTAAAGATTTTTAAAAATGAAAAGCGAAATACACCCAGACAACTACCGATTAGTTGTGTTTAAGGACATGTCTAACGGATATCAGTTTCTTACAAAATCTTGTGTTGAGACCAAAGAGACCATCACTTATGAAGATGGGAATGAGTATCCCGTATATAAATTAGAGATTTCAAGTGCTTCTCATCCATTTTATACCGGTAAGACCAATTTCGTGGATACTGCAGGTAGAATTGATAAGTTTAACAAGCGTTACGCCAAAAAGAAATAGGCATAACCTCAACAATATCAATAAGGCTTTCTATATTTGGAGAGCCTTTTTTTTATGAATATCATATTATTTGACGATGACAGGAGAATAAATTTACTCCCACTAACATTCACAAGACCTTGTGCTGAATTAAGGTTAGGTATATTAACAATAGCTGAAAAATGGTCAAAACATGTTTCTAAAAAAGTCTCATACATCACACAAGATTACTTAGCAGACAAATATGGTATAAACTATGAAAATGAAAACGTATACATTAACGGTCGGTCACTCCCTTCGTCTGATTTTATTGATCAAATAAGAGCACTCTCAAACAAAGAAGTACTTGTGCAAAATGATGTGATTATCGCCACAAAGACCTCAAAACAATTTAAGAGTTTTGATGAACTGGTTGAATATTCATTAACAAAATCAAAAAGAGAAGTATCGTGTTCCATGATTAGTCAGACACATGACATATTTACTAAGAATGGTTACGAAATTAAATCTGACTTTAAAATCCTAACTAATAACATAGAAAGTCAGCAGTTATCATCTACAAACACAATCCTTGGTAAAGATATTTTTATTGAAGAAGGTGTTCGAGCAGAAGCTTCAGTATTCAACACGGAAAATGGCCCTATTTACTTAGGGAAAAATAGTACTGTCATGGAAGGAAGTCTCATTCGAGGTCCTTTCGCTCTTGGAGAGAATGCAACCGTTAAAATGGGTGCCAAAATTTATGGTGATACCACTATTGGACCACAATGTAAGGTTGGCGGGGAAGTAAATAATTCTGTTTTTTTTAAAAACAGCAATAAAGGTCATGATGGATTCTTAGGTAATTCTGTCATTGGCGAATGGTGTAACCTCGGAGCAGACACTAATAGTTCAAATCTTAAGAATAACTATGCGTCTGTAAAACTATGGGATTATTCAAAACAACGGTTTTTAGATACAGGTTTACAGTTTTGTGGTTTGATCATGGGAGATCATAGTAAATGTGGTATAAATACCATGTTTAATACAGGAACAGTTGTTGGAGTTTCTGCCAATATCTTCGGTGGAAATTTCCCTAGAAATTTCATTCCATCATATACATGGGGAGGCTCTTCAGGATTTGCAACATATCAAACAAACAAAGCTTTTCAAACTGCTAAAAAAGTAATGGAAAGACGTAATGAGGAACTCACTGAAAAAGAGCAAAAAATATTAACATCAATCTTTGATAATACTACAGAATTTAGATTCTGGGAAAAAACTAGCATAAAATGAGACAAAAAATTGTAGCAGGAAACTGGAAAATGAACTTGGATATTAACCAAGGAAAAACATTGTTATCCGAAATATTAGATTCTAATATAAATAAAGATGTATTAACAATTATAGCCCCGCCTGCTATTCATTTAAATAGCTTTCGTCAGATGCTATCGCATACAAATATCGCATTAGCTGCACAAAACTGCCACCAACAAGATGCAGGAGCATATACAGGTGAAATTTCTGCAGGAATGATTAAAAGTGTGGGTGTAGAATATGTTATTTTAGGTCATAGCGAGCGACGTGAGTACTTTATGGAAGATAGCTTATCCTTATCTTTCAAGGTAATCAATGTGATTAAACACGGGCTTAGACCTATCTATTGCTGTGGTGAAACGTTAATACAGCGTCAAGAAGGCGAACATTTCAGAACGATCAGTAATCAAATTGAACACGGATTATTTCAGCTAAATGAAATGGAGATACTGAATTGCATTATTGCATATGAACCAGTATGGGCAATTGGTACAGGAGAAACCGCCACTCCTCAACAAGCTCAAGAAGTGCACAACTTCATCAGAAAGACAATTGCCAACCAATATGGTGATATGGTAGCAGATAATATCTCCATCTTATATGGAGGTAGTGTAAAACCCGACAATGCAGAAGAATTATTTACTTGTCCAGATATAGACGGTGGTTTAATTGGTGGTGCTGCCTTAAATGCAGAAAGCTTTGCGGCTATTGGAAATAGCTTTTAAAATAGGTATCCTATACCAAAAGATAGCTGATCAATTGATTTAAAATTAATCCGCTGATCTTTGTTCTCACCTGGGGCAGAATATTCTTGAAAATTAAAATTCAAATTAGCTCTTGACTCTATTGATAAACGGATATTTTTAACAGGATCATAATATAACCCTACTAAAGGTTTAAGACCAATGTTCCAATAATATCCATAATATGTTTCATAACTTTTTCGATTTAAATTTGAGTTCCAATATCCATCCATACCTACGTATAATTTAATAAGATCAAAACCCTCTAATTTTAACTCTCTATGAAAGCCTGCCGATAAATTATACATTACTGTGCCACTTTGAAGAAAAAGTGTATCACTTCTGGTTTCTTTATCCATATCGATGAATAGAGAAAGTCCTCCTCTAAGAGTTATCTCATTGTTGATTTTTCGTTTATACATCAACTGGTAACTCGATTGATCATCAATTTGTTTTAAATCAAGAACCAGATCTACTTGATTATTATTCTGTCCTGAAACAAACAGTCCAGAAAATAGAATTAGAATAACTAATGTATTTTTCATATGGTAAACACAATGATACAAAAAAAAAGGCTCCGATAACTCGGAGCCTTAAAATATTCAATTTCTTAAGATTAATTTCCTGTTTGAGAAAAATCAATTCTTCTTGCAGCGTAGTCTAAATCAGTGTCAGCAGCATAATCCGTAGAAACTCTGCTTCTTTCAATTCCGTAATTAGCCTCTAAATGATCAATAATAGAGTTTGCTCTCTTCCAAGCAAGTCTTTCACCACTTTTACTTCTAGTGTACCCAGTTGCTGTAACACTTAAACTTGGGCACATTCTTAGCTTTTCAGCTAAAGAGTACAAAGTACCATATGAAGATGGCGAAATTCTAGAACTTCCATTATCGAACATGATTGTAGGAAGGGTAATATTATCACAATTGTAAGCTGAAGATTCTTTAATTTCAAAAGCCTTACCTTTTGAATCAACCATAGCACCTGCTGCACTGTTTGGTTCTGCATCTAATTCATTTGGAATGCCGTCTCCATCATCATCTTTAGCAACACCATCAGCATCAACATCAGTAACTAATGAGAAGACTTCTTTATCTTCACCATCAGGCACACCATCTCCATCTGTATCAACAGCAGTTCCGTCACCATATGTTTTAACACCCTCTGGTGTCTCATTGTCTTTATCAAAATAGTCACCTACACCATCTCCATCCGTGTCAGCCATTAAATTTTTAAGACTTTTATTGATAGAATCCATTTCTGTGTATAATGTTTCTACAGGATTTAACCAATCGTAATGATCATCTCTGTCTTTACTACCAAATTTGAAAGATAACTGAAGACCTAACGTAGAATATGAATCCCAAGCTCTATTTCTCTCAGAATTTGAATTAAACAATTCAAGATCGTGAGCATCTAGATCATCAGATCGAGTCAATCTCGTTTTCCACTCTAATCCCAAATCAAATTTTTCATTGATAGAATATTTCATACCAACACCCAATGGGAAGATGATATCTGTTCCTGAGTATGAGCTTGTAGCTCTCACAGTTTGAGTAAAGTCAGTGGTTGGATTGTTACTCGCATCAAAATAATTCAGTTGACCTGGAAATGAAAGAGCATAAGAACTTGCGTCAGTAGCATCATTAATCTCGCCTTCTACATCACTAGAGATAATTCCCACACCAAATGACACAAAGGTTTGAAGTTTTCTGATTGGCCTTAAGAAAGACCAGTTACCAGCAGTAAGTACCGCCGATACATCCGCATCTATAAAATTGTTGGTGTATTCGTATGAACTTTTGATGTCATTTCTTGAAGCAGACCAAAATACGTCAGAGCCATCTTTAGATCCTGACATGTTACCCATATTAGCAGATGCTTTGAACCCTAATGTTTGTGACGCTGAGTATTTGATATGAAGTCCTCCAGAAAAAGATAAATTTTCATGAGGTGCATCAAAGTGCCCAAACGTTGGACTAACTTGGGCTCCTACAGACCATTTTTGTGCTGGTCTGAACTTTTTGAAATAGTCAGTCTGTGCTTGGGCACTTGTGTATCCAAGGACAGCAACTGCTAGTAATAGTGACTTAAGTGATTTCATGATTTTTGTTGTCGTATTCATTTATTGAATTGAATATTGTATAATTTGCTACAAAAGTATAAAATTTTACATAAACAACAAGTAACTAAGAGAATATGAATACTACTTTCTGACTAGCTGAGGAACCAAAATTTCTTTCAATACCATGATGATCAATGGCCAATAACTCGGAATGTGTGCCTAAGTGTTCTTGTCTTTCTTGTAATGCAACCGTATTAAAGTATGTTTTTTTTATTCCCAAAACCTTTTTTAAATCAGCAGATTGATTGATTTTGTTAGCCCATTGTTTTTCTACAAGTTGCTCTATATCATTAAGTTTATCTAATAATTTCGACCATTTATTAACCAAATTAAATCCTATAAATGACTTCGATATTTCTTGATCATATGCTGCAATACTTGATTTTATCGATGACAATTTTTCGTCGTGTAATTCTTTTAAATTTGATAACTTTTTGTTTTGTTTTAATGCAATAACTTTATCATCTTCAAACCAGTTAATTGAATTATTGTCGAAAAATTCTTTTTTAAATTTATTTGGTATCACAACACACGAGGTTCTCACGTGCAAAGAAGGCATGGGTAAATCATAATTGTCAAAAAGTCCTTTTAATTGCAACCAATAATTTAGTTCACTTGAGCCTAAAACACTACAAACATTAGGAAGTATCCATTCTTGATATAGCGGTCTCAAAGCTGCATTTGGACTTAAATTTTCAAAATTATTTTTAACAAAATCTGTAGGACTTTCTTTTGAAATGTCACTTAATAAGTCAATTCTGATTCTGTCATTTTTCAGTAGTAAAAAAAGATTGCAAGGTTTTATTCTCAATTGCCTCTTAAATCCAGACTCTTCAAGACTACTTGTTGTTTTTTGAATTGCTTTTTTATTGGTGTGATTTAATTCATCAATCATCACTGAAGTGAAACTTGATTTTAAAACTTTGCTATCTGGATCTATGATAATCAAGCCAGTATCACCCAAATAATCATGCAATAATCTTCTGAATGCAACAGATAAATTTTGAGACTCGTGATAAACTTGGGCAGCTCTATTTAAAAACGCTCTTTGAGCCTCAGAAAATCGTTGGGTTTCAATGAGCTTATAAAACATTTCTGCAACACCTTCAGTATTCATTCTACCAACAGCCCCAGATTGATCTGTGTCCCAAACTTGATTACCATAATAATTTACCGATGCAATTTCATCCAAATCATGGTCTTCCGTAGCCATCCAAAAAACAGGCACAAAGTGTTTATCTGCATATTGCTCACTGAGTTGTCTGGATATAGCTATAACATCAAAAATTTTATATAAAACATAAAGTGGACCTAAACCTAGATGAATTTGCTGACCCGTTGTAATGGTGAATGTATTGGACGCTTTGAGCTTTTCAATATTAATTTTTACTGCACTAGATTTTATTAACTTTATTTTAGCATCATCATATTGACGATATAAATCTTGAACTAAATCATCCCGCTTTTGCTGAGAGAAATTAGACTTTGAATTCGTGGCATCTTTGACGCCATCTAAATCAGGAGAATAGCTATGAAAAGACCTCAATGACTTTCCCTCATAGTAAGCCTCCAATAAAGGATTACTAAAAAAAGTTTTTTTTCTTGTAGCATGAGAAAATTCCACTACTTAATAAGCTTTGCGATTAAATCAAATGATTCGGCACCCGTAATGTGTGTGTTTGCGAAGTCACCTACTCTTAAATAACCTTCATTCAATGAAATAATGACCTCATTATCCACCTCAGGTGAGTCAAACTGTGTACGTCCAATGTAGCTATCTCCCTCGATGCGATCTACGATTACTTTTTGATTAGTTCCAATTAGTTTTTGATTATGTGCCCATGAAATATCATGCTGTATAGCCATAATCTCATCTGCACGAGCAGATTTTATATGTTTAGAAACATGATCTTCTAAAGTTCCTGCGTGAGTACCATCTTCATGAGAATAGGTAAATACACCCAATCGATTAAACTTATAGCGACTCACAAAATCCTTTAACTCCTCAAAATCTTGATCATACTCTCCAGGGTGACCAACTAATAAAGTTGTTCTTAAAGCAATATTATCTACCTCAGATTGAATACGATCTAAAACCTCTTCAGTTCTTCTTTTGGTAATTCCCCTTCTCATTGATTTGAGAACATTATCTGAAATATGTTGGATTGGAATATCTAAATATTTACAAATATTGGGCTTTGAATTCATGACAGGCAGTACATCAAATGGAAATTTCGAGGGGTATGCATAGTGTAATCGTATCCAATCGAGGCCTTCAACATCACTAAGTCTATCCATGAGTTCAGCTAACTTCCGCTCCCCATATAAATCAATACCATAATACGTAGAGTCTTGAGCAATTAGCATAATTTCTTTTATTCCGTCCTTAACCAATGCCTTTGCCTCACTAACCAATTGATCCATCGATTTTGATACATGCTTACCCCGCATAAGAGGTATTGCACAAAAAGAACACGGCCGATCGCAACCCTCCGAAATTTTCATGTATGCATAGTGTTTGGCCACAGAAGATTTTCGTTCGCCAATCAGCTCTTTACGATAATTAACCCCAAGATTGTTTAATAATTGAGGTAATTCAAAGGTTCCATACCATTTATCTACTTCAGGAATTTCTGGAGATAAATCTGCTTTATATCGTTCTGACAAACAACCGGTTACAATCAAATTATCCAGGTTTCCTGCTTTCTTCTCCTGAGCAAAATCAAGAATAGTATCAATACTTTCCTGCTTGGCATTATCTATAAAACCACAGGTATTAATAATAACTGTGTCTGCATTTTTGGTATCCTCATGTACGGTATGAACTTTTCCATTTTCCAGTTGAGACTGAATAACCTCAGAATCTACCGTGTTTTTAGAACAGCCAAGAGTAACTATGGCAACTTTATTTGGTTTATGGCTTTTGGTCTTCATTTATGCAAATAATGAATTTATAAATGTTTTAGAATCAAATAGTTGTAAGTCATTCATTTGCTCTCCAACCCCTATGTACTTAACTGGAATCTTAAACTGGTCACTAATACCGATAACTACACCTCCTTTAGCTGTTCCGTCTAATTTGGTTAGTGCTAACGAAGAAACATCCGTTGCTGCGGTGAATTGTTTAGCCTGTTCAAATGCGTTCTGGCCAGTACTTGCATCAAGTACTAACATCACTTCGTGAGGTGCATCATTCACTTGTTTATCCATCACACGCTTAATTTTAGAAAGCTCGTTCATCAAATTAACCTTATTGTGCAACCTACCCGCAGTGTCAATAATCACTACATCAGCATTTTGTTCTGCTCCATATTTTACCGCTTCAAAAGCAACAGCAGCTGGATCTGTATTCATTCCCTTAGATACAACATCCACCCCAACACGATCTCCCCAAATTTTAATTTGATCTACAGCAGCAGCTCTAAAAGTGTCAGCAGCTCCTAAAACTACTTTCAAACCTTGAGATTTAAATAGGTTGGCCAGCTTACCTATCGTGGTTGTTTTACCTACACCGTTAACACCTACTACCATAATCACGTAGGGTTTAATATCGCTATGAGTATGTTGTTGTTCATTTTCAGAAACAAGCTGGACAATTTCATCTTTCAACATGTCCTTAAGCTCTGATTCAGAGAGGTATTTATCACGTGAAACACGAGATTCTATTCGATCAATAATTTTAACAGTAGTTGCAACTCCAACATCTGAGGAAATTAGTAGTTCTTCGACATTGTCCAAAAAGTCATCGTCAATCTTACTTTTCCCAACAACAACTTTAGAAAGTTTATCTAAAAGTGAAGTTCTTGTTTTTTCTAGACCAGAGTCCAGTTTTTCTTTTTGAACTTCGGTTGGTTTCTTTTTAAAAAAGTCTAATAATCCCATAGGTATAAAAACAAAAAAAGCTTCCCATCAAAAGTAGGAAGCTTATTTATTTAAAACAATAACGTTGTTATTATTTCGCCAAGGCTTCTTTTACAGATTCCGTTGGCATCATTTCTTCTCTAAATGCATATGCACCTGTTTTTGGAGATTTTTCACATCGGATAACCTTTGCCCAATCTCTACCAGATCCAGCTTTTTTGAGGGTTGCTACTACTTTCTTTGCCATCTTACTTTATTTCTTTATGAACCGTTACTTTTTTCATGTAAGGGTTATATTTTTTTAATTCAATACGCTCTGTCGTATTTCTTTTATTCTTGGTGGTAATGTAACGAGACATACCTGGAACACCTGAACCTTTTTGTTCAGTACACTCTAATATTACTTGAACTCTGTTGCCTTTCTTTGCCATGGTTTATATTCTTCCGTTTTTCAATAAACTATTCAAACAAGCACTGATGCCTTTTTTGTTGATTGTTTTTAAAGCAGAAGTACTCACTTTAAGTGTAATCCACTCATCTTGCTCAGGCAAGTAAAACTTTTTAGTTTGAAGATTTGGATAAAACCTTCTTTTAGTTCTACGTTTTGAATGAGAAACATTGTTCCCAGACATTGCTTTTTTTCCTGTTAAATCACAAACTCTAGACATACCTCTATTTTTAGGGCTGCAAATATGTTGTTATTTTTTGATTTTTACAACTACTAAGGATACAAAAGATATTTTTTTCTCATGGCCTTATATTTTAATAAGTCAGGTTGCCATGTTTGCTTTATATCTTGTGCTGAAAGCCCAGCTATTACTTGCTCTTTGAACAATGAATTACCCATAAGTTTGAAGATAAAACTTTTAAAGTACGGTCCATTTTCAGTAGTATTTTTCTTAAAAAAAAGTAAAAACCAATCCAAATTAAGCGATGGTTTGGCAAAAAAATCGTTTTGTTTGGCATCATTCACAATAAAACCACCACATTCTTTGCCCTCATGTTTTGGATGATCAGATATTCCAGGCATACTTTGAGGTGTAAATGAAAAGTTCCCTTCAAATCCTGGCCGACCCACAATCTGAAATGGCGTTTGTGTTCCTCTACCTATACTTACATTTGTTCCTTCAAACAAACCCAGATATGGATAGAGATAAACTGAATTCATGTTTGGAAGATTGGGCGATGGTTTGATGGGTAATTGATACAAACTGTCATGTGTATAATTTTTACACGGTACTATACTGAAGCTACATTTTACGTCATTTTTCAACCAACTCTCTCCTTGAATCATTAATGCCAATTCTGCTACCGTTAAACCATGTACAATGGGTATCGGGTGCATCCCAATAAAGGAAGTATATTCTTTTTGTAATACAGGACCATCTACATAAAATCCGTTAGGGTTCGGTCGATCTAAAATTATCAATTCTTTACGTTGCTCAGCACATGCTTCCATCACATAATGCATTGTAGATATGTAAGTATAGAAACGTACACCTACATCCTGTATATCGAATATAATCACATCAATATTTGCCAACATTTCAGGCGTTGGTTTCTTATTTTTTCCATAAAGTGAAACAACTGGTAAGCCCGTCTTTTCGTCTAATCCATTCTTAACAACGGCACCTGCACTGTGGTCTCCTCGAAAACCGTGTTCTGGTGCGAAAACTTTCTTAATATTCACCCCCAAGGCTTGCAACGTATCAACCAAATGAACATTACCAATAGTCGAAGTTTGGTTCACAATAAGAGCTACACTCTTTTCTCCCAACTGGGGAACATATTGATCTAATTGCTCCGCACCTAAAATAATTCGATCCTTTTTTACCTCTGTTTGGTTACTGCTCATGGAGGAGCAACCAATGAAAATTATCATCAAAAAAGCAAAAAGTTCTGATTTCTTCATTTCTATTTCTAATCTTGTAAATCAAAAGTATGCAATTAGGATACCATATCGCTAAAAAACTGAGCTTAAATACCCAACATTCGTTTACTAAAACGATCACTTCATTGGCCATTGTAGCAGTATCCATTAGTGTATCTGTAGTTATTCTTGCTTTTGGTATTCTACTTGGCTTCAAAAAGGAAATCAGAGAAAAAGTCAAAGGATATTCAGGTGATATTAGTATTAGTCGATATCAACTTGCATCTGGAAGCGAAACCAACCTCTTTGACATAGACTATGAAATGATCAAAGAAATTGAGCAAGAAGAGTATGTATCATCTATTTTTCCATTCATTAACAAAGCAGGTATTCTCAAATCAGATACCACTTTGGAAGGAATCATCTTCAAGGGTTTACCTGCTAATTACGATTACTCATTTTATCAAAAGCATCTTGTTCGAGGAGAGGTCCCTCTTTACTTAGATACCGTAGATTCTTATGACATTTTACTATCCGAATACACCGCTTCCATATTGAACCTGGACACTGGTGATCGGGTAAACCTATACTTTATCGATCAGTCTAATGTAAGGAGAAGAATGCCACTAATTTCTGGCATATTTAATACTGGACTACAAGAATTTGACAAACAATTTGCAATCGCACACCTCCGATCTATACAACGTATAGTAAACAATGACTATTCAAAAGCTGCTGGTTATGAAATTAATGTGGATCAAGCTGAGCATGTGATAACTATTCAAAACAAACTTCAAAATTATTTAGATTATACCTACGCTATAAACACCGTTCAAGATTTATATCCAGCTATGTTTCAATGGCTTGACATAGTAGACACCAATGTACTTGTTATTATTATACTAATGTTTATCGTAGCCGTAATTAATATTATTACCATGCTACTGATTTTAATCATCGAACGTATTCCCATGATTGGCATTCTCAAGTCGATGGGAGCTCAATCATCTAAAATTGGGAATATTTTTAATTGGCAAGGTGCTTTCATACTCACTGCTGGACTTCTAATCGGAAACGGAGTTGCTCTTGGTTTTGCATCAATCCAAAATAAATATAGCGTCATTAAGTTAAATGCAGAAACATACTATATGGATGCTGTGCCTTTTTATCTGCCTCTTGACTATCTTCTGTATATTAATGTGGGTGCATTATTTGTATGCTTTGTGTTTACCTATATACCTGTTAGAATTATTCACCGAATACATCCCGCCCAGAGTATTCGTTTTAGATAGATTTTCTAACTTTTACGTTAACGTGATCAAAGGGACAATGGAGACATTTATTCCCACAGCATGTTCCCCGCTTGAGGTGGAAAGTTCTTGTAAAAACAAGATAACCATCTTCATTATAATAATAATCAGCTATTTCTTTAGTGGTGTCCCGCATTTTTTACAAAAATTAGAAGAGATGTCTTTCTCAGAATGATTACATGCAGAACACACAAGTGCCCCATTAGTTTGAGCTAATTCTACACTTACGATGCCCGTTGGAACTGCAATAACCGCATAACCCAATATCATTAGTGCCGCACTTAGAAACTGTCCTAAGCCTGTTATTGGAGCAATATCCCCATATCCAACAGTAGTAAGCGTAACTACAGCCCAATAAATACTTCTCGGAATCGATGTAAATCCTGCCTCGGGGGGTTCAATCACATACATGACAGTACCCATGACCACTACAATCACTAATACTACACCAAAAAACACCGTTATCTTTGCACCACTTCGTTTGATAGCTGCTCCCATTCCTTGTGCTTCTCCCATAAAGCGAGTAAGTCTAAGTACTTTGAAAATTCGCAGTAGACGAACTGTACGCAAGATTCTAAATAATTGAGATGCCGGAAAAAAGAATGTCAGATAAGTAGGTATGGTGCTCACCAAATCAATGATTCCCCAAAAGCTAATTGCATAACTCTTCGTATTTTCACTAACCATCAATCTTGCAAAGTATTCTAGTGTAAATACTCCTGTAAAAAAATACTCGATGTATTTTAACTGAAGTGCATACTTAGCATGAATGCTAGGTACACTGTCTGCCATTAAAGTCAAAACACTAAATAGAATAGCCCATAATAACCAAATATCAAATTGCCGACCCTCTTGGGTATTCGCACCAAAAATAATAGCGTACCATTTCTGCTTATTAGAGATATCAGTTCGTTCCTTTATAGATGGATAATTAGCCATTTATTGGAGCAAAGGTAGAAGTCATGGATTAGTTTTTATCAACAAAAATCAAAGCCTTACTTTGGGTTCAAATTTTTTAATTGAAAGGTCTTTCGATGACAGTCTAAGTACCCCAATTCTTGAATAGCTTCTACATGTTTTTTTGTTCCGTAACCCTTGTGGTTTTCGAAACCAAATTCAGGATGCTTTTCGCTTAATTTAACCATGTACTCATCTCGATGTGTTTTGGCCAAAATACTAGCAGCTGCAACACTTTTATATTTAGAATCTCCTTTTATGATGGTGGTATAGCTATAAAAATCAAATGGTTTAAATCGGTTGCCATCGATAAGTAGATGCTCAGGTTTAGTTGACAACTGCTGTACCGCCCGTTGCATTGCAAGAATACTACAATTAAGGATGTTGAATTTTTCGATTTCTCGCTCGGAACAACTTGCAACAGCCCATGCCACGGATTTTTTTTCAATTTGTTGTCGAAGAAGATTACGAGTAGCTAATGATAATTTTTTAGAATCATCCAACAGGGGCAATCTTACTCGAGGAGGTAATATTACTGCAGCTGCATAAACAGGGCCCGCTAAGCATCCTCTGCCAGCCTCATCACAACCAGCCTCAAGCACATTTTTATTAAAATAGCTTTTGAGCATCGAACAAAAATAGCATAAGTTTGCACGTACACATGCTCCAATACCGAGATACGATATACAACAACTACTTTAGCAATCAAGTAAACAAATTGAACGTTGACCATGCGGCTATGTTAGAGGAACAATCCCGCCATAATCATCGGGAATTGATTCACCTACTACCATCAAATAAGGATGCTAAAATTGTAGACTTAGGATGTGGGTTTGGAACATTTGTAAAACCTGCCATGGACGCAGGTTACAATAATGTTGTAGGCTATGATATCAGTCAAGAGCAAGTAAAAGTGGCACATCAACTAGGCATGAAAAATGTTCATTGCATGGATATTGATGGATTTTTTACCAAAAATGAAAAAGTAGATGTTTTGGTTGGTTTGGATATTATCGAGCACTTCACCAAAGACGAACTCATTGACTTTTTGACCAAGACAAAAAAATGCCTCAATCCTGGTGGAAAAATCATATTTAGAACCCCCAACATGGATGCTCCCCATACCAGCTTGTATGCCTATGGAGACATCAGTCATGAAACTTTTTTAAACAAAAGCTCGGCACTTCAGGTAATGAATAGCATAGGCTTTGCAAATACTCAAGTTTATGGAGGGCTTATTCGAAACCAAAACCCACTATTAGAATTCATTCGTAAAATTGGCTGGTGGAAGTACGTGTTCTTCAAAAAAATAATCTTATTCTGCTCTGCTCGCACTTGGCACAATGTGGTCTTTGAGCCTAATTTGATTATTGTAGTTAATTGATTTGTTTCCACCATGAGCCATCACTCTGCAAAACAAGCACATTACCATAGCTATAGGTTGTGGAGTTAGAGCCTCCTGATTTTGATACATATCGAGAAATCGTTCCATTGACTCCAATTCCGGGTACAGTCCTTAAAATTCTGTATATTTTGCCTTCAAACGAACTCGCAGCGGGAAGTGTTATTGTAGGTGGAATAGCTCCACCAACAATCACGGTATAGTCTGATTCGTCTAGAGTATAACTCGATACGATAAATTTCATTGGTGCAACAACACCAGATACCCAAGAAGCTCCACCATTGATTTTAGTCAATACATCCTGTGCTTTAACACCGATACTTGAAACTAACAAAACTGTAAAAACTATTATTTTTTTCATTTTAAAACTATTATTTTTTTTAATTTTTTTGATGTAATTATTAAAGTTAGTTCACTTGCCTCCAGAGATTAGCTACATCATCGCTCTGCAAAACAAGCACGTTGCCATGACTATAAGTTGTCGATGCAAATCCAGTATTAGATAAATACGAGGAAATCGTTCCATTTCCGGATATGTTCCTAACAATCCTGTAGATTCTTCCAGGAACTGAATTCGGAGTAGGAAGTGTGATTGTCGGGGGTGTTGTTCCTCTCACAACCACAGTATAATCTGATTCATCTAAAGTATAATTTGTTGTGATAACTTTTATCGGAGTAACAACACCAGACATCCAAGAAGCTCCATCATTGATCTTAGAAAGTACATCTTGTGCTTTAACACTGATACTTGAAACTATTAAAATTATAAAAACTATTATTTTCTGCATTTTTCTTTTTTTGTTTAATTTTAAAAAAAATTGGATTTTTCCGTTTAATTTACTTGAAGCCAATTGCTACCATCACTTTGTAACAGAAGTACATTACCAGAAGTATAGTTTGTAGATGTCGCTCCAGTGTTTGTTATATACTGAGATATAGCACCACTTCCTGAATTATACCTAACAATTCTAAACATTCTTCCTTTAACAACAGAACTCGCTGATGGTAATGTGATGGTTGGAAGAGGATCGCTGGGCACTATAGGACCACTTACAATTACCATATAGTCTAACTCAGTAAGAGTCTTATCAACGCTAGTTATAGTTTCCGGACTAACAACTTCATGTGCCCAACTTGCCCCACCATTGATTTTAGTTAAAACCTCCTGTGCCTGTGATTGAAGAATGAATCCGAACATCAAAAATCCAAAAGTTAGTATTTGTTTCATTTGTTTCAAGTACGAATAGACTATAAAACAATTTAAATCACATCCATCAAAATATGATAGAAATCATAAATCAATATGACTTTTAGCATAAAAAGGCTTTTAATCAAAATCCAGATAAAACCGCTCTGCGAAATCTGTTAGTTTTGGATATTCTTTGGCTAGTGCCTCAAATTGTTGTTTGGGAGAAAACACTTTGTACTCACTAATCTGCTTGGCATTTACGTTACAAGTTAAATTTTTGAGAACATACCCACTAGCTTCAAAATAAGCCACAATCTTGGGAGTTTCTTCGGCGATATCAGACTCAACAATCTTGGAGCCTACTGTAAATATAACTGTATTATTCTCTCCCATTGTCAACAATGGATCTGCGAGAAATGCAGCCAAACTGGTTCTTTTTTGAGTGGTCAGCTCCTGTGCATAAGATAAGAAAAGCCGTTTAGCCTCCTCTATTGTCAAGTCTTTGAGAGAATCATTTACAGGTTTTATTGAGGGAGTAGAAATGGGTTGAGAGGTAGAGGGTTGAGGTTTTGCTCCCACCGTCTTCATCATATTTTTAAGCCCTCCAATACGAACTACCTCTTGGGTATCTTGATCGTCTGTAGATGAGGGATTTTCTTTAGTTTTAGAAATTACTAAATCATCTTTAATCGAAGGTTCGAATAAATGACTAAAAAAACCTGATTCGCTTAGAACTATACGTTTAGGCTTTTTTTTTTAGTCACGTCTATGGCATGTTGAAGTGAGGCCAGTTTGATTAAGGACAATTCTACGTGAAGACGTTGATTGTGGCTCGACTTATAGTTCATATCTGCCTCTCCCAAAATATTAATGGCATTTACCACAAAAGATGGGGTGACCGACTTGGATTGGGTTAAATATTTGTTTGCAATTTCTTGGGACTTTTCAATCAATTGTTGGCTCGAAGCATTCTGAGCAACTAATAAATCTCTCAAATGATTGGCTAGTCCATTGAGAAACAATTGACCATCAAAACCATTGCGTTGAATTTCGTCATACAATACCAGTACTCCACTAATATCTCCTTCTAAGAATGAACCAATTATTTTGAAGTAGTAATCATAATCCAAAATATTGAGGTTATTGAGGACTGCTTGATAGGTCACCTTGCCCTCTTCACCAAAACTTACCATTTGATCAAAAATAGATAAGGCATCACGCATGGCTCCATCTGCTTTTTGAGCAATTAAGTGCAGAGCACCTTCTTCAGCTGAGATATTTTCTTCTTTGGCTATCTGCTGGAGATGACTCACTATCTGTGGCACCTGTATCCGATCAAAATTAAATACCTGACATCTGGATAAAATGGTAGGTAAGATTTTATGCTTTTCGGTAGTTGCTAAAATGAAAATGGCATATTTGGGAGGTTCTTCCAATGTTTTCAAAAAGGCATTAAATGCCTGTTGAGATAACATATGGACCTCATCAATAATATACACCTTATAATCACCAGTCTGTGGTGGAATTCTTACTTGCTCGGTAAGAGATCGGATATCATCTACTGAATTGTGCGATGCTGCATCCAGTTCGAAAATATTATACGAAAAATCATAACCTTCGGGTACCGTATTTTTATTGATTTCTTTGGCAAGAATACGTGCACATGTTGTCTTACCTACACCACGTGGACCACAAAATAAAAAGGCTTGTGCAAGTCTGTCATTGGTAATTTCATTTACCAAAGTTTCGGTAATATGCTTCTGTCCAACAACCGTATCAAACGATTCTGGACGATATTTTCGAGCACTTACAATATAGCTTCCCATGGTAATTTAATGCAAATTATAGCCTCACAAAATGGATAAACAAGCAGTGTTGAAAAAATAGAGAAAGTTGTTCAAACTCTAGTTAAAGAATATGTAAACAAACTCAATCAAAAAAAGTAGACCAATTTTGAATTTAAATTCAGAAAAAAAGTTACTTTTGCACCCCTTAAAATTAATACATTTATTAAAATGGCAAAAACAAATTACGAGTCTGTAGTCATACTTACACCCGTGCTTAGCGAGAGAATGTTGCAAGATGCAGCAAGCTCCTTCGAGAAGCTGATTACAGAAAATGGTGGAGAGCTCATCCACAAAGAAAATTGGGGGCTTACTAAAATGGCCTATCCAATACAGAGAAAAACAACTGGTTTCTATCAGATTTTTGAATTTACAGCAGATGCTGACGCAGAAATTGTAGACAAACTTGAACTTGCTTACCGAAGAGATGAGCAAGTGTTGCGTTACCTTACAACAAAACTGGACAAGCACGCAGTGAAGTACAACGAAAGAAGAAGAAACGGAGAATTTAACAAGCCTAAGCCGAAAAAAGAAGAAGTTCCAGCTGCACAACCTGCTGCCAAGGCTGCTCCTGAAGAAGCTAAGGTAGAATCAACAACTAACGAAGTGGAGGAATCATAAGATGGCAAAAAGAAAAAGATATACCAGAACACCCATTGTACGACCAAAGAAATACTGCCGTTTCAAAAAAAGTGGTATTAAGTACATTGATTATAAAAATCCTGATTTCTTGATGGCATTTATCAACGAACAAGGAAAGCTTCTTCCAAGAAGAATCACAGGAACATCGTTAAAGTATCAAAGAAAGGTTGCCGTAGCGGTTAAAAGATGCAGACACATTGCATTATTGCCATACGTTGCAGACGAAATGAAATAATTCAAACCCCTAATTCAAAATAAAATGAAAGTAATATTAAAAGATTATGTCAAAGGGTTTGGTGATAAGAACGATATCGTTGAAGTAAAAAACGGATACGGTAGAAACTACCTAATACCCCAAGGACTAGCAACTATTGCTACTCCTTCTGCCATTAAAATGGCGAATGAGAATGTAAAACAGGCTGCTCATAAACAAGCTAAAGTAAAAACTGATGCAGAAGCTCAAGCAGCGAAAATGAAAGATATCAAAATCACTATTCCAACTAAAGCTGGTTCGAATGGAAAGATATTTGGTTCAGTAACTATACTTCAACTTGCTAAGAGTTTGGCTGATCGTGGTTTTGAAGTAGATAAGCGTAAAATATCTGCTCCAGACATGAAAAACATCGGAGCATATAAAGCAACGATTAACCTCCACAAAGAAGTATCTGTGGAAATCGATGTAGATGTAGTACAAGAGTAATTATACTTTATTCTTTCGAATAAATGCTAAAATCCCGACTTCGGTCGGGATTTTTTTTGCTTATTCGTGACGGAGTGCTTCAATTGGATTGATTCTTGCAGCTTTACGAGCTGGCCAAATACCAGCACCTAACCCAACTATCGTACACACACCTAACGCCAGCAGAATCCATCGCCAAGGGACTATGAATGTCCCACCGATATAATTACTAATTAAATTTCCCATGGCTAGACCAAGAACTATTCCACCTAATCCACCAATCTGACAAATAGTAATTGCCTCAATAACAAATTGGTTGAGAACCGTCGAACTTCTTGCTCCTATAGCTTTTCGTGTTCCAATCTCTTTGGTGCGTTCGGTTACCGTGACTAACATAATATTCATCAGAGCAATAGCTGCTCCTACCAATGTAATTGCAGCAATGAAAATAGCCCCAAGCAAAATCAAACTAAGATTTTCCAGCAATGCCTTTGAAATGCTATCTGATTTGATGATGCTAAAATTTGTTTCTTCTTTAACTTTCAATCGTCGCACTTGTCTAAAAATGATATTTGAATAATCAACCATGGCATTCATACCATTGACATCGTCAACAGAAACTCCGATGTTGTAACTCAAATTTGAACGAGAAAATTTGACTCTTGCTAAAGATACTGGAATAAGAACTACGCGATCTCCACCAAAATCAAAAGCTCCACCCTTCTCAGATAATAGACCTACCACTTTTAATTTGACTCCACCAACATGTATAAATTGATTCAAACAATCTCGACTACCAAATAAAGTTTCTTTGATCTCTTTACCTATAACGGCAACGGGCAATGCTCTTTCAACATCACTTATGGCTATATTTCGACCATTATTCAATTCATATCCAGCAACACGCAAGTAGGACTCATCTACGCCCAATACAGATGAATTAGGATTAGTTTTTGCCGAACGATGTTTGGCAGTAGCAGTCCATGAATTACTCGAATTTATAGACACCACAGCATCTTGCTCAAATCGATCTTTAAACTCACATGCTTGTTTATAAGTGATTGATTCATAAAACACCCGTTTCTTGTTTCTCCCAAGCATAAAACCAGAAGACCGATTTTGAATATTGAATGAATTTGCACCCATAAAACTAAAGTTTTTTACTAGACTGCTCTCAATCCCATCAATGGCAGTCAAAATACCAACCAAAGCCATAATACCAAACGATATTATTAAGCAGGTGATGACCGCACGAGTTACATTGGTTCGGATAGAAGAAAAAGCCTCTTTGATGTTTTGAAAAATATTCACGATTTGAACTTCAAAGTAAGTCAAACTTATGCTAATGTATCAAAACTTCTACCAACAAAGTAATTTTTTCGATTTTGGTAATTAAAAGACCCAATTAATGAGCATAATGCATAGATTTGTTGGGATGCCTATCTGGTCAAAAAGCGTTTTTATTTTGATGATTGTTTTGTTTGTCCAATGTCAAACTAATTATCAGATTTATCCCTATATCTCGCCTAATATTCCTGTAAAACCTTCATACGAAAACAACAAAAAGATTGATCAGATTATTAAACCATATGCCAAGCAATTAGATTCAGTAATGAACCAGGTTATAGGCTTTTGTCCCACGTTCATTGAAAAACAAAAACCGAGTAGTGCATTGGGCAATATGATGTCAGACGCAGTTTTGTATACATCAAAAAAAGCGGGATATTCTGTTGATTTTTGTATACTAAATTATGGAGGTATTCGCAGCACATTAGATTCTGGTTTGATTACTCTTGGTGAAATCTATGAATTAATGCCATTTGAAAATCAAATCACTATTCTAAAAATACCTTCTGATATTGCTCAAGAACTTCAAAATCACATAATAAATAAAGGCGGCGAACCCATGTCAGAGGGGTTCCAAAATCTTCAAAACCCTGACAAGCCATATTATCATGTCGCTATTAATGATTACATGGCAAATGGTGGTGACGGATACCAATTTTTAGCTAAAGCTATTCAACGATGGGACACAAACATTAAAATACGAGATGGACTCATTGACTATATAATGAATTACAATCCATTGCCTTTATACTTTAATGAACGTAAATTATGAATAGAAGAGAATTCATTAAAAAAGCTGGATTAATATCTGCGGGGTTATCTGTTACTCCTATTACATCATGGGGCAGGGACAATGAACGTTTAGTGATTTTACACACCAATGATTGGCATAGTCATATTGACCCATTTTCTGCTAATCACAAAAAATACCCTAGCATGGGTGGTGCATCAAGAAGAGCTGCCATGATTCAAGAAGTACGATCAAAATACAAAAATGTATTATTATTAGATAGTGGTGACATATTTCAAGGAACACCTTATTTCAATCAATATGGTGGTGAGCTTGAATTTAAATTGATGAGTGAGATGGGTTATGATTTTGCTACACTAGGAAACCACGATTTTGACGGAGGAATTGAAGGACTTCATAAACAACTACCTCATGCTAACTTTCAATTTTTATGTGCCAATTACAATTTTAAAAACACCTTATTAGATGGAAAAGTAAACCCATACACTATCATTAAAAAAGGAAAATTTAAAGTTGGGATTTTTGGAATTGGAATACAACTAGATGGACTTGTCCCAAAAAATCTATATGGAAATATTATCTACCAAAACCCAGTTAAAAAGGCTAACCAAATTGCAAAAAAGCTCAAATCCGAAGGTTGTCACCTGGTAATCTGCCTATCTCATTTGGGGTATGAATATAATTCTGATAAAATAAGTGATGTTGTTTTAGCTAAAAACTCAAAACACATTGACCTAATTTTGGGTGGTCATACGCACACTTTTATGAAATCTCCACAAAAAATAAAAAATAAAACCCAAGAAAATATTTTTATTAACCAAACGGGTTGGGCTGGACTAAACTTGGGACGTATTGATTATGAGTATGATAGCTTTGGTATCGTTAAATTGCAAAATTATTCTTATAAAAAAATTTCATAAAATCAATACTAAAAATATTTTTTTAGAAACTTTTTTTACCCCAACTTGCGAGAGTATTCATAGGGTAAGCATCTAGGGTACACAAACCAACTTTTAAAACTAAAAAACTAAAAATTAAATGAGCGAACAACATGAAACTGTGTGGAAAAAATGTATTCAGACGATTAAAGATAACGTCAACCCACAAAGTTTTAAAACCTGGTTTGTTCCAATCAAGCCTATAAAACTTGAGGATAAGGTTTTAACTATTCAAGTTCCAAGTCAATTCTTTTACGAATGGCTTGAGGAGCATTATGTAGCTCTGCTCAAAAAAACCCTTGAAAAAGAATTAGGTCCTGGTTCGAAATTAGAATATAATGTTATTGTAGATAATTCAAGTGCAGGTAGTAATAGACCATACACGGTTAATATGCCGACCAGAAATGTGACACACAACAACAAGAATGAGATGGGAATGCCTATCAACCTGTCAAACAATATTCATAATCCGTTTATTATACCTGGTTTGAAAAAGCTAAATGTTGACTCTCAACTTAATGCTTCCTACACGTTTGACAACTTCATTGAAGGTGAATGTAATCGTCTTGCCAGATCTGCGGGTTATGCTGTTGCTAATAAGCCTGGAGGAACTGCCTTCAACCCTTTAATGATTTTTGGAGGTGTTGGACTTGGTAAAACACACCTAGCCCACGCTATTGGAAACCGAATCAAAGAAATATCCAGCAACAAATCTGTGCTATATGTTTCTTCTGAACGATTTATCAATCAATATGTTGATAGTGCCAAAAACGGCAATTACAATGATTTTCTTCACTTCTATCAAATGATTGACGTGTTGATTGTTGATGATGTTCAATTCTTTGCTAAGAAAGAAAAAACACAAGAAATATTTTTCCAAATTTTTAACTGTCTACATCAGAATGGTAAGCAACTCATACTAACATCAGATAGAGCACCTAAGGACTTAAAAGATGTTGACGAGAGACTTTTATCTCGATTCAAATGGGGACTATCTGCCGATCTTCAAAATCCTGATTTTGATACACGAATCTCTATTTTAGAGCAAAAAATGTATCAAGATGGTATCAAGTTTGCTCCAGAGGTTATTGAATATGTTGCTAATAAAGTAGACAATAATATTCGAGAGCTTGAAGGTGCACTCATATCACTGATTGCTCAAGCATCACTTAACAGAAAAGAAATTGATTTGGATATGACCAAGAAAATGATGAAGAATTTTGTAAAGAATTCTTCGAGAGAGATTTCTATAGAGTTCATTCAAAAATTAGTTTCCGACTATTTCAGCGTTAGTGTTGACCTAATGAAATCAAAAACTAGAAAACGAGAAATAGTTCAAGCTAGACAAATTTCTATGTTCTTCGCCAAACAATTAACTCAAGCATCTCTCAAAAATATTGGAATGTATTTCGGAGGAAGAGATCACTCTACGGTAATTCACGCTTGCCAAACGGTTAATGACTTAATTGATACGGATAAGAAGTTTAAGTCAGATGTTGACGAATTAACCAAGCGAATCAAAATAAATACTTACTAGGTTAGTATTTTATTATTTCCTTTAAACTACAGCGATGTTGTTCTTTTAAGCGAATGGAGGTAAATATAGTTTCCTTCCAAATCTTCGAATGTGGCATAATAGCCTAGGTTTTTAGATATAATGGTTTTTGGCTCTATTATTCTGCCTCCAGCTTTCTCAACCCGTGCTATTATAATATCAATATCTTGAGGACAGTCTAAATATACAGGGTCATTCTTAGTCCTCCCACTTAATATTGTATCTTCCCTAACGATAGCACATTTCACCCCGATACTCGAATCATAGGGGAAAAATCCGATTAATTTTTCACCAATTTTCTCTTCTTCAATTTCATAATTCCAAATCGCAGAATAGAATTTTTTGGCCCTTTGAAAATCACTTACAGGTATTTCTAGCCCTAATCTACTACTCATTCAAACACATCATTCTACTCATAATCAACAGCAAAATCACTCACATATCAAAATGTATAAATCAGAGAGTTATCATGCTAAAGCCATTGACTCTTGAAACTCATAACATTTTTCATCCAGCTTATAAAAGATAATACTCGCAACGAAAGGAATAAATTTCTGAATCAACGTTCTTACTTTTAGTTCATTCAAACCCATCCTAACCCATTTAAAACTCAATTTAGAAATCAATGTTTGAATGAATAAAGATTTCTTTTCGGTTTCATCTGACCTAAATATACTATCATCTAAATCAATCTGATCTTCGCCTAATGTATCGTAGGTTGTCTTACAAACAACGATTGACTCTTGATTAGACATTCCAATATGATTTATCACAAATTCATGTAAATCCTCTTGATGATCATCTATTAGTTTCACTACAGTCATTATATCCTCTTATTTAAATTTCAAACTACTACTAAATTCTAATTGTAAATTGCTTCTTTATTAAATTTTACTGTAAGAAGATAATACACCATCGCTCGATATTTATTACGATTAGATGTACCCATTTGTTCCATAACTTCTTGAATTGCGTTATCGAGATGAGGCCCATCTTCTAAACCTAGCTTTTTAATCAAAAAATTTTGTTTAACAGTCTCTAATTCAGTTTTATCAGAACCAGATACCATACTGGCATCCTTGTTATAAATTGACGGACCAAGACCTTTAGTTACTTTTTTTAGCAAATCTTGATCAACATCTATTTTAATTTTATTCTTAAATTCTTCAGTGTAAGTGTTTAAAGCTTCTTCTAGTTTACTCATAATTATTGTTTTTTATTTTTGATTACAGTTTTTATAAGCCACGAACAAAGTGCATTTCGATTTTTAAATTTATGATTTACGACAACTTTAGATATGATTTTTGTACGAATCGAATAATTCTTGACTAAACGGATAGTCAATTACCCATTATAAAGGACAATGACTATTAGGATATCTGTTTCGAGTAATAGAATCTATGGCAATAAGAACTACCTTTGCACCATATTTTTCAAAAAGCGTTATGCAAAACATTAGAAACGTAGCAATCATTGCTCACGTTGACCACGGTAAAACAACATTAGTCGACAGAATTTTAGAATCGTGTAAATTCTTTAAGGATCACGAAAAACCAGGAGAACTGGTAATGGATAATAATGATTTAGAAAAAGAACGTGGAATAACCATCTTATCTAAAAATGTATCTGTCAAATACAAAGACACTAAAATAAATATTATAGATACTCCTGGTCACAGTGATTTTGGCGGTGAGGTAGAACGTGTTATGAATATGGCAGACGGGGTTCTTCTTCTGGTAGATGCATTTGAAGGTCCAATGCCTCAAACTCGATTTGTTCTTCAAAAAGCACTTGAAGCAGGGCTTAAACCTGTTGTCGTTGTTAATAAAGTTGATAAAGAAAATTGCACACCAGATGAGGTACACGAAAAAGTATTTGATTTAATGTTTGCCCTTGATGCTAGTGAGGAACAGCTTGATTTTGTAACTGTTTATGGGAGTGCCAAAAACGGATGGATGAGTTTAGACTGGCAAAAACCAACAGACAATATGTTTGCTGCATTGGATGCTATACTAGAACATGTGCCACCACCTATTCAAGAAGAGGGAAATACACAAATGATGATTACGTCTCTAGACTTTAGTAAGTACACTGGTAGAATTGCAATAGGTAAACTCAAACGAGGTCAGCTTAATGTGAATCAACAAGTTGCTCTCGTAAAACGAGATGGCACTGTTGCTAAGGGGAAAGTAAAAGAACTCTTTTTATATGACGGTCTAGCTAAAATAAAAGTTGATGCAGTAAATGCTGGAGATATCTGTGCAATTTCTGGACTAGAAGGATTTGAAATTGGAGACACCATCTCCGATATAGATGAGCCAGAAGCATTACCATCAATCACTATAGATGAACCTACCATTAGTATGCTTTTTACAATCAATGATTCCCCGTTTTTTGGAAAAGAAGGAAAATATGTTACCAGTAGACATATTAAAGATAGACTTGAGCAAGAACTTGAACGAAATCTAGCTATGAAACTAAAAGAGACTTCTAGTGCAGATTCTTTTCTGGTATATGGACGAGGTGTTTTACACTTGGCTGTACTTATCGAAACCATGAGAAGGGAAGGATATGAATTACAAATTGGTCAACCTCGTGTTATTATTAAAGAAATTGATGGTGTAAAATGTGAACCTATTGAAGAGCTCACCATAGACGTGCCAGAACATCATAGTGGAAAAGTAATTGAGTTTGTATCGCTTCGTAAAGGAAACATGTTAACCATGGAACCAAAAGGTGATGTAATGCATTTGGAATTTGAAATACCATCACGAGGAATTATAGGATTGAGAAATACATTACTCACAACCACACAAGGAGAAGCAATCATTTCACACAGATTTAAGGAATTTCAAGAGCACAAGGGTGAAATCCCTCAACGAATCAATGGTTCATTAATTAGTATGGAAAATGGTAATGCCATTCCTTACTCATTGAATAATCTTCAAGATAGAGGTAAATTTTTTGTCACTCCCAATCAAGAAATATATGAAGGACAAGTAGTAGGAGAACACTCCAGACCAGGTGATGTTGTTGTAAACCTTACAAAGGCCAAAAAGCAAAGTAATGTAAGATCTAGTGGAGCAGATGAAAAAATCAAATTAATTCCACCACAAATCTTTACGCTTGAAGAGGCATTGGAATACATTCAAGCAGATGAATACGTAGAAGTTACCCCTGATAATATTCGACTCCGAAAAATCCACCTCAAAGAACACGAACGAAAGCGTGCAAAAAATGCAGCTCTTACATAAGGTCAAGTAACCAAAAAAGATAGTCCCACATCAATAATTATTTATCTTCGTAGTGTGAGCAGAATTCTTTTTTATCTTGTCATAAAACCTCTTTCGTTAATACCCTATTTCATAATATATGGTATTTCGAATGCAGTTTCCTTTCTATTTTTTTACATCATTCCATATCGTAAAAAGGTGGTAATGAATAATCTCAAAAATTCATTCCCAAAAAAAAATAAGAAAGAAATAAAATTAATAGCTCGAAAATTTTACATTCATTTGAGTGATCTCATTATTGAAAGTATTAAACTATTTAGCATTTCACAAAAACAAATCAATAAACGATTTAATGTAAAAAATCCAGAGATTCTTCAGACCTACTTTGATCAAGGGAAAGATGTAATTTTAGTTGGTGGTCATTATAACAATTGGGAAATCTTAGCAGTAGGAATAAACCAATCAGTACCGCACGATTGCGTAGGTATTTACACCAAGTTGAGTGATCCATTTTTTGATCAAAAAATGAAATCTTCAAGAAGTAAATTTGGGTTAAGGATGATTAATACTAGGGAGGTGTCTGGTTATTTCAAAGAAAAAAACGAAACACCACGAATGACAATATTTGGTGCAGACCAAAGCCCTACTTATAGCAAAAATGTTCATTGGACTAATTTTTTGAATCAGGATACTGCAGTGGCACTTGGAACTGAACGCTTTGCAAAAAAATATAATTTACCCGTTGTCTTCTGCTCAATAATTAAGAAAAAAAGAGGGCATTATACTGCAGAACTGTCCTTACTAACAGATGAGCCACAAATCACTAGTGATGGAGAAATTACTCAAATGCATACAACCAAACTTGAGAATCAAATAAACACTCAACCAGAATTCTGGCTCTGGACACATAAACGTTGGAAGCGTAAAAGGGAGAATTAATTTAAGTAAATTCGTAATTCAACTTAAACTCATGGTAAATAATAAGCTAAAATTCATTCGTTATGTTAAAAGAAGTTTTCTACGTATCGGAATTCATCGATTTCTACCAGCAAAATTATTGGTCAGACTTGGGTACATAAGCTATTTATCTCAATGGATTAGAAGGCATAAAAACATAGGATACACCACATTTCCTTTCAATGGATTCAATTCAAAATTAAGAGAAGGATTATATGAATATTTAATTGATACGCAATCCTTAGATGACGAAATTGATTACCTTGAATTTGGTGTTGCTCAAGGGACTTCATTTAAATGGTGGATAGCTCATATTCATAACAAAAAAGCCCAATTCAACGGCTTTGATACCTTTACAGGACTTCCAGAAGATTGGGGACATTTCAAAAAGGGTGACATGACAAGCAATAATGAACAACCAAAAATAGATGACGATAGACATCAGTTTCATCAAGGGTTATTCCAAGTTACCTTACCCCGATTTTTAGAAAACTATACTGGTATCAGAAAAAAAGTAATTCATCTAGATGCTGATCTATTTTCATCTACATTATTTGTACTGACTTCATTATCACCTTACCTTAAACCTGGAGATGTACTTTTATTTGATGAATTTAATGTACCTTTAGATGAGTTCAAAGCATTTAAAGTCTGGGTAGATTCCTTCTACATCAACTACCAAGTTCTGGGTGAAGCCAATAATTTTTATCAAACTGCTATTTTAATAAAATGATGCCACTAAATGCTGTAAATAAAGGTCGTGGGGTATTTATTGCTCCCTCAGCTACAGTAATTGGTCAAGTAAGTCTTGGTGACGAGGTAAGTATATGGTTTGGTGCTGTGCTCCGAGGAGATAGTGATCGAATTTCAATTGGTGCTAGAACGAATATCCAAGATAATGCAGTCATTCATTGCGACCCAAAACAACCTACAATCGTTGGAGAATCTTGTATTATTGGACATGGTGCTATAGTACATGGTGCTAAATTAGCCAACAATGTCCTTATTGGGATGAATGCAACAGTACTTAACGATGCTAAAATTGGTGAATTCTCAATTATTGGTGCTAACGCATTGATAACGTCTGGAATGGAAATTCCTCCAAGATCCTTAGTCTTAGGTTCTCCTGCAAAAATTGTTCGAACCATTACAAAAAAACAGGAAGAAAGCATCAAAAAAAATGCAGCAGTGTACGTTCAAAAAGCTAAAGAATACATAGACTATTATTCTAAACCATAATTCTTATTCGTTCGATTAGAAATATCTATAATGATATTCTAAATCTAGATAAACATCCAAGAATCTAATCTTATCTTTGTAGAATAATTATAAAAAAATTAAAATTATGTCAGTACTTGTAGGAAGAAAAGCTCCCCATTTTAGTGCAGGAGCAGTTATTAACGGAGAAGAAATTGTAGAAAATTTCTCACTAGATCAATATGAAGGAAAAAATTATGTAATTCTTTTCTTTTACCCGAAGGATTTCACATTTGTATGTCCAACTGAATTACACGCTTTTCAAGCCAAACTCGCTGAATTTGAAGAACGTGGCTGTAAAGTTGTAGCATGTTCAACAGACACTGAAGAAAGTCACTGGGGATGGCTACAAGTTGCCAAAGACAATGGTGGAATCGAAGGGGTAACCTACCCTATTGTTGCTGACACTGCAAAGACCATCGCTACTAATTACGGAGTTCTTGCTGGCGATTATGACTACAACGAAAACAATGAATTAGTTGCTACTGGTCCAATGATATCTTACAGAGGTTTATTTTTAATTGACAAAAACGGTATGGTTAGACACCAATTAGTTAATGATCTGCCACTTGGAAGAAATGTGGACGAAGCAATGCGAATTTTGGATGCATTAATCCACCTAGAAACTCATGGTGAGGTTTGTCCCGCTAACTGGGAAAAAGGCAAAGAAGCTATGAACGCAACGTTTGATGGTGTAGCTGATTACCTAGCCAAAAATTAAAAATTATTCAATGAATAAAAAAAGGCAGCCAAATGGCTGCCTTTTTTTTGCATCCTACATTTTCAAGATATACTAGTTCTCACTTTAATAGCATATGCTCTTAATGCTGACTTTATATCTGAATTATTTTCTGAAATATATTCTTGAACAAATATTGCAGCAAGTACATGGGTTAATTTTTCTCCTTCATCATCACCTTCAATCATAGTTGGCAGTGTCAAATCATTGTAAAGTGCTTCTTCGGCTGCTCGCAATTCATCCATTGATAAACTCTCAGCCAAATTTTTAATAACCCCAATTTTCATGCTATCAAATTTAACATTTCAACTAATTTATCCTCTTTGCTAGTGGCAACACCCTCGACAAGTTCACCATTCTTAAATACTGCAAAAAAGGGAAGGTTATCTACGCCTCCCAATCTTCGTGCAATTGGATTATCTTCAGCATTCACATCCAAAAATGTAATCCCAGAAAACCGTTCATCATTTGAAAGACGTTTATATTTGGGAGAAAACAACTTACAACTTCCACACCAATTGGCGAAATATTTTACCACTACTTTTTCATTTGATTTGAGAGCTTCGTTAAAATCTTGATCTACACATTCTATCACTGACATATTGCAAAGATAAAAAGCAAATATGATGAATAGCCAAATGAAAATTGATTCAGATATAGAAAAGTATTATAGTCAATTGAATATTTAAATTTGTAATCCCATGAAATATTACTTTTTGCTTGTACTCTTCATATTAGGTTGCTCCCGCTCAAAACAAGAATCAATAAATCGATTTTCGGATGAGGCATTGGTTCAGATTTATGAATTACAAGATCAAAGAAATACTCGTGCATTACTCCCTTTTTTAAAAGCTAAAAAAGAGGAACATCGAATAACTGCTGCATTGGCTTTTGCAAGTATTCAAGACACCTTAGCAATCCCATATTTAAATCAGATGCTACAAATAGATCAAGACCCAATGCCTAGAAGAGCTGCTGCATTTGCTTTGGGACAAATTGGTCATTCATCTGCTCTACCTTTGCTTAAATCTGCATTCGATGGAGAACTGTTTAATGACAATAGAAGGTATGTTATTGAAGCTATTGGAAAATGTGGCGATTCAAATACACTAGCATTATTTGAAAACACCAATTATAGAGACAGTTCTATTCGTTTAGGATGGGCCTATGGAATATTAAGATTGGGACAAAAAGGTTATTATTCTAATATAATTAACGATCGAATTGTGCAACTTCTTGATGATCCTTATGAATCAATAGCAACTATTGCAGCAGTTCACATTCTTCGATTAATCTCTACAAAACGCTGTAATATTTCCACTGATTCCTTAATCGAAATGACTCCATATTCTAGCGTTAAAGAATATTTTAAAACTACTCAAAAAGAATCACATAGAACTAGCTTTAATAAAAAGTGGCTATCTGAATATCAATCAAAAGAAGCGTATCCCAGAGCAGAAATGATAAAACATATCAAAAGTGGGAATGTCAAAGAATTTCTTAGAGGTAAAATATTAAATGATTCGGTTCATTACTCAATAAAAAACGAAGCATTTTCTAAATACTGTGAGTTTTACCCCTCCGATAAATGGGAGATGGCATCTCTTGCCCTAAACGATTCAAACATGTCGTTACAAAGTTTAGCAACCTACGAGATTTTAAAAATAAATGATAGTGAAAACTTAATTATAGATAAGCGAACTGAACTCTTGAATTTATGTCAAGAAGCGATTCAAAAATTACAACTACCAAGACAAGCTGAAACATTCATTGACTTAAAAAAGGCCATTGCAAAACTCAGTGGGAAAAAGACAGAACCATTTAAAACCCAATATAATCATCCCATTGATTGGGAGTTTGTGAGAACAATTCCATCCGATCAAAGAGTTATGATTGAAACAAACAAAGGAAATATTACCCTTGAATTGTTTGTTGATAATGCTCCTGGAACAGTATCCAACTTCATAAAATTAATGAATGAAGGCTATTATGACAATAAATATTTTCATCGCGTAGTGCCCCAATTTGTTATACAAGGAGGATGTCCTAGAGGTGATGGCTGGGGCAGTCTAAACTGGACTCAGCGAAGTGAATTTAGTCACTACACAGGTTTCGAAACCGGAACAATAGGTATTGCCTCTGCGGGCAAAGACACAGAAGGTGTTCAATTTTTCATAACTCATTGCCCTACTCCTTTTCTCGACGGCAGATATACTGCTTTCGGACGGGTAACTGAAGGCATGAATGTCGTTCAGCAGATTCGTATCGGTGATGTTATCACTTCCATTTATGACATTCAATGAGTAAATATGAAAACTCAAATCTAATACCTCGAATATTTGTTATTTAATTGCATGATACTCAAGCTTGCATGGAGAAATATTTTCAGGAATAAACGTAGAAGTATTATCACAGTCTCCTCGATTGTATTTGCTGTTGTCTTTGCTGTTACAATGCGTAGCCTCCAACACGGTGCATATGATAATATGCTCAAGAACATCGTTGGAAATTATTTAGGATACGTCCAAGTTCACTTTAAAGGTTTTTGGAATGAAAAAACAATAGATAACAGTTTTTATATAGAAGATTTAGATTCCTTAAAGAACGATCCTACCATAACTTTTATAAATCCAAGAATAGAGGGATTTGCCCTTGCGTCTCACAAAAAAGAATCTAAGCCTGTAGTTATTCTTGGTATAGATGCAAAAATGGAAAGTCAAAATACTCCAATTAAAAAGAGCTTAATAAATGGTGAATTTTTATCGGATAATAGTGAAGGTCTTTTGATAGGAAAAGGGCTTCAAAAAATCATGAATGTCCAAATGGGTGACTCACTTGTTTTTCTTAGCCAGGGATATCAAGGTTCTATCGCTTCTGGAATTTTTCCAATCAATGGAATAGTTGACTTAAAAACTCCTGATCTCAATAGGCGAACTGTGATTATGAACTTAAAAAAAGCTCAGGATTTTTTTGGAATAAACTACATGGCAACAAGTGCTATTATAGGACCTAAAAATGAAGAATGGGAAAAAACAGAAAAAAGTATCAAGGAACAATTAGATAGTTCACAATTTGAAGTAATGAACTGGCAACAAATGCTACCCGAACTCAAACAACTTATTGATGTTGATCGAGCAGGAGGAACATTTGTATTAATAATCTTATACAGTATCTTAACATTCAGTCTCTTTGGCACAGTCCTTATGTTAGCTGAGGAACGAAATTTTGAATTTGGAGTACTTGTTGCCATTGGGATGAGAAAATCAATGATTATTCGTGTTGCAATTTTGGAAACACTAATAATGGCTCTTTTAGGAGTGATTTTGGGATTATTATCAGTCATTCCAATCGTTACTTATTTTCATTTTTACCCTATCAACTTAAGTGGCCAAATGCAGGAAGTAGTGGAACAATTCGGATTTGAAGCCATCATACCAACCTCACTTGATCCGAGTATCAGTCTAACCCAAACTTTCATTGTCTTTATGATTACAATTTTTGTTAATCTGTATACTATTCTTAAAATTAAAAATATCCAGCCATCTAAAGCAATGCGAGCATGATAATAAAAATTGCATTTAAAAATATTTGGAGGAATAGCCTTAGGAGTTGGACTGTCATTATTGCCATAACTTTGGGAATCTTCGGTGGTTTAGCTGTTATAAGTACAGCCACTGGGCTAAGTAAAATGAGACAGAATAATGCCATAGATACCTACATAAGTCACATTCAAATACACGATACAAATTACCTTCAATATGCTAGAATTAATGATACAATTTTTCAAAAAGAAGAATTGATTTCCTTCATCAAATTATCAAAATTTACATCCGGCTTAAGCACTCGAATTAAAGCTGAAAGTTTTATTCAAAGTGCTGGTGGGACGAGTGGAGTTATTCTCAATGGGATTATCCCTTCCAATGAAAAAAATGTAACTGGTATTCATAAAAAATTAGACCAAGGAAATTATCTTAAAAATTACAAAAGAAAACCACCCATTATAATCAGCAAAATACTATCCACTAAACTCAATGCTAAAATAAATACAACCATACAATGTACTTTTTTAAATGCTCAGGGTGAATCCGCAGTTTGTCTTTTTAAGGTTGTAGACATTTATAATACAAATAATTCACTTTATGATGAAGTTAATGCCTTTGTAAAAATGGAGGATCTTAAAGAATATTCTCAACTTTCAGGCATACATGAAATTGCCATAAAAATAGAGAATGAATCTAATGTTGAGTCATTCAGATCAAAATTAATTCAACAATTTCCAAATCATCAGATTGATAGCTGGCGAGGAATAGCTCCTGAATTAGGATATGCAGACAAAATGATGAATTTGATTTTAATCATATTTCTGATTATCATCATGCTTGCTCTTGCATTTGGAATCATCAATACCATGTTAATGGCTGTTCTTGAGAGAAAGAAAGAACTAGGCATGTTGTTATCCATTGGGATGAATAAAAGAAAAGTTTTTTGGATGATTATTTGGGAATCTATTTTTTTAGCACTTATATCAGGACCACTTGGTCTTCTTAGTTCCTATCTAGCTATCACCACATTTGCTAACCACGGAATTGATTTATCTTTTGCTGCTAAAGGGCTAAAGAGCGTTGGAATAGAAAGCACAATTTATCCATATGTTGAAAATAGGTTTTACTATATAATTAGTTTTTTAGTAATTATAACAGCAATACTATCCTCCATATACCCCGCTATGAGAGCACTTAAGCTAAACCCGTCAGAAACTTTAAGAACTGCAAACTAAAAAAACCAATGATATCTATACAAAATATACAGAAGACTTATCAGTCGGGTAATATAAAAGTACAAGCACTTCAAAATATCAATTTAACAATTAATAAAGGAGAATTTACAGCGATTGTAGGTCCTTCTGGATCAGGAAAAACTACATTATTGAATATCATTGGAGGATTAGATTCACCAACAGAAGGGTCGGTGAAAATTAATACTACTGAAATCACACGACTTCCAGAAAATGAACTTATCGACTTTCGACTTCATCACATTGGTTTTATATTTCAGAGTTACAATCTTATTCCAGTACTTACTGCAAAAGAAAATGTTGAATTTTTGATGCTTTTGCAAAAAAAAGGTGATCAATATAGAAATGAACGAACTCTTAAGCTTATGAAAGCCGTTGGGCTAGAAGATCAAGTTGATAAGAAACCAAGTGAAATGAGTGGTGGACAACAACAGCGAGTTGCTGTTGCCAGAGCTTTAGCTAGTAAACCTAGTTTTGTTTTGGCAGACGAACCAACAGCAAATCTTGATAGTAAATCTTCCGAAAACTTACTAGATATTATGCAGCAACTCAATAAAGATGAGAATACTACGTTCATATTCAGCACCCATGATCAAAGAGTCATTGACAAAGCAAATCGAATTATTACGATTGAAGACGGCAAAGTCATCAGTGATACACATCATTCGAAGGATTAAAAAAATTAAACATCCTCAACACATCAATATTTTATAAATTTGACGTTACTAAACTGTATGAGAATAATCCAGCTCTTTTTGATCCTTTCAACTAGCTTAGTATCAATCGCCCAAATTGGGGGCAGTAGTGCTTTTGCTTTTGCACTGATTGAAAATAATGCAAGACACACATCACTTGGTGGCGTATCCATAGCAAATACCGATCGTGATCCCGCGGCTGGATTCCAAAACCCTGCTCTTATCAATCGTCAAATGCACCACAATGCATCACTATCTTATGCTAACCATGTGGCTGATATTAATTACGGTTTTGGAAGTTATGGAAGAGAAATCGACAGTATACATGCAATGTCATTTAATATTGGTTTCTATGATTATGGCAATTTTGTTAGAACAGACAATGCTGGAGATATTATTGGAGAGTTTGATGCTACAGATTATACATTTCAAGTTGGCTTAAGTCGAAAAATCACCGATAAAATTACAATTGGTGCAAATGGTAAGTTCTTATATAGTGTTTATGAAGCCTATGTCAGTACAGCTGGAGGCATTGATCTTGGTGGTCAATACTCTGACGCTGATAAATTAATGAATATTGGTTTTGTCGTTAAAAACATGGGTTATCAATTTATTCGATATTCAGACGACAGTCCAAGAGAATCAATTCCTTTTGACATCCAAGCTAGTATCAGTAAAAAATTAGCTTTTAATCCATTACGATTTACCCTCACCTTACATAATCTTCATCGTTGGAATAATTCATATGTAAATACGAACTCAAGAAATAAAGAAATTGACTTGGAGACGGGAGTAGTTAAAAATCAAAGCTTATCTTTTGGTGAAAAGGCTATGCGTCATGTGATTTTTAACACAGAATTCATTTTTTCTGATAATTTTCAAATTAGAGCAGGATACAATCACCAAAGAAGAGCAGAATTAGGTCCAGAAAACAGAAAAGCAACTACCGGATTTAGCTGGGGGTTCTCCATTGGAGTTAAAAAGCTCATGATTGGCTATGGTAGTGCCGGTTATTTCCCAGGAATAGCCTCAAATTATTTCTCAGTATCTAGAGACTTATCTAGTTTTAAACAGAAAGTAAAATAGCCAATTAGTTTATTCTCATCTTTCAGATAGGTATAAAATTTAACACCTATTAAAAAAATCAAAAAATAGGTTTAAGTTTGACCAATATTGGATACGAAAATAAATATCGCTATTGATGGTCACTCTAGTTGTGGCAAAGGAACACTTGCTAAAAATATAGCTAAAGAATTAGGCTATCTATTCATTGACAGTGGTGCCATGTATAGAGCGGTAACTCTATATTTACTTAACGAAGGCATAACACTTGAAGAACTCAATGATGATCCAGCAATACTGGGTAATATTAAAATAGATTTCGTGTTAAATCCTGAAAAAAAATTTTATGAAACCTATTTAAACCGAGTCAATGTCGAACACGAGATTCGAAATATGCGTGTCTCAAAGTATGTAAGTCCAGTGAGCACACTCAAAGTTGTTCGAGATTTTTTAGTAAAAAAACAACAAGAGATAGGTCAAAACAAAGGTGTAGTAATGGATGGTCGAGATATAGGAACTGTAGTCTTTCCAGATGCTGAATTAAAGATATTCATGACTGCTAGCCCAGAGGTAAGAGCAAAAAGACGATATGAAGAATTGTCTAAAAAAGGGATTCATATTAATTATAAAGAAGTATTACATAACATCAAGGAGCGAGATCAAATAGATAGTACTCGAAAAGAAAGTCCACTGAGAAAAGCTGAAGATGCGATTACTTTAGATAATACATCCATGACCAAACAAGAACAAGCAAAGATATCTCTTCAATGGGCAAAAGGTGTTATTGCAGCTCTAACTAATAGTTAACTAAAAAATATCAAATAAGCTATTTTACTATAGTTAGTGTTCCTTTATCGTTATAGATATTGTTATCCCAACCTCTGTATCTCACAATCCAAAAATATACATTACTAAAAGCTAAATCTTTTTGTTTGTATGCACCTGTCCAGGTATCATTTTTGTTAATGGACTGAAACACCTTCTCACCCCAACGGTTATAAATCTTTATTTCAAATTCACGAACAAACACATCACTCCAACCAAAGGCATCGTTCAAATTATCCCCGTTAGCTGTAACAGCATTGGGAACAAAGACTAATGGTGGTTGTATAAGATAAATATCATTACTTCTACTGGTAGCATCTAAACTTCCTGGACCCTCATATGCTAATACACTATACCAATATCCACCCCAATCAAAATCAAGATCAGAATCTCTATACTCAACTATAGGATTATCCACCCTTACAATCGGTCGAAGTGATCCTGTGTCAACAGACCGAAGAAGTTCATAATCCAATACTCCCCCACCCCAATTGATGTAATTATCCCAGCTCAAATCAAATTTAAACCGAGGTGTTTCTTTTTTATTATTTAAAGCTTCACCTCTAATTACAATCGTGCACCCCATGTTACTAAAGGAACTTTGATGTCCGCAATCGTCCACAACTCGAACTTGATAACAGTACGATGTTGTATTAACATCTACATCCGTATCCAAATAAATTGTATCATTGATATTAGATATAGAGGTAAGGTATTTAAAATTCCCTTTATCGCGAGTTCCCTTATGTATTTCATAATACCCAAAATCATCTTCATTTGACTTTAAGAACACTACTTTAATTGATGTACCACTTACAGTTGCCGTCTTTAAATACGTCTCTTCAACTGGGACTTGACTTTCTCGTGTACTACTGAGTAAATAAGATTTTTCACCCCATTCATTACAAATATTTTCTACTATTAAAAAGTAAGTATAATCTCGATTTCTAGGATCAATAACATCAAAATCTGAGTATGAACTTCCTAACTGACTGGTTGAGTAATTTAACAAAGAAGTATCTCCATTTGGATCCACTCGATACAATGCCATTCCTAAAAAATAGTCAGACAAAGGAGTAGATTCCCAATCAATCCTTAATTCATCATCACTAATAAAATTAAGACACAACACATCAGGTGGAGGTAAAACTGGGGTTGTATCTATTTGAATAACAATTGAAGTCATACTATCAGTATAACTTGGGCACCCTCTGTCCTCAGCACGAACATCAATTTTGAATGTTTTACCTGCTTGGCTACAAGAAAACAACAAGCTAAACTTAGCGTTCAAGTTAGCCTTTCCAATTAAGGTGTCATCAAAACTTATCAAACTTGAGTTCAGACTATTCGGTATATCAAAATAAACATAGAGTGAATCTCCTTCCGGATCAGTAATTGGATAATCAAATGAAAAGGTATCCCCAACTTGGATATTTAAGGTATCAACTACATTCGTTATATATTTTTTAGGCGGTAAATTTGGAGGAAGATTAAAAGGAACAACAGCCATTTTGAAAGATGCATTACTGCATCGAGGACTGGGGTTATTTTCTGAATATGCACCTAGCGTAGTTGGGAAATCACTAATTCTTGAACTCAATGGACTTTCTGGGCAACTCGAACAAACACTTTGATAGACTATTCCTCTTTTATCAAATCTACTTGTACCTCCATCAACATGATCTCCAGTTTGATTACCACCAAAATAAGTGGCAAATGAAAGATCTGCCATATCTTCTTCAAAAACAACTAAATGAAAATCTTGACCGTCGGTTGTTTTTTGAAAGGCATCATCACTTAGAGGCATATTAGATAATGTTTTCCCTGGAATATCTTCAGAATTACTACCCCAACCGCTGACATATATTTTATTACAGTCATCAACTAGAAAAGCATTGATTGTGATATCTGGAACATTACCACCACTTCCATACACTGAACTAATCAAAAGCTCTGATAAATCCGGTTTGAATTTGGACACAAATTGCTTTCCTTTATTATTGGAATATACGGCACCACGAGTTGGTATATCACTTTCAGAATGTCCAACCACATAAATATTCCCAAACTTACCTATCTCTAACTGTAATATCTGATCATAACCTGACGAACCATAATAGGTAGCCTGTTTTATTTGGGTACCATCTGAACTTAATCGAGCAATAAACCCATCCGTTTCCCCCAATCGACTTTGAGAATAAACTCCTGGTTTAGTGGGTATATTTCGGCTACTAGTCCCTCCTGCAATATATAAGTCCCCATCGGAAGCAATATCAACGCTGTATATCGCATCACCTCCAGAACCACCAAAATAGGTACTCCATCTAACAGTTGATAAATCTGGGTTTAGACTAAGTACAACCCCATCTTGAACTCCTGACGGACCAGGTTGAATAACTCCCCCAGTAGTCGGAAAATTAAATGACGAGGTGCTTGTAGCAATATATACATTCCCATCTTTATCCAAATTAACTTCACCACGATAATCGTCCGCATAGAAATAACGGGTATCTCCATTATCGTTAATTCCGTCACTTCCAGAACCTCCTATAAATGTAGATCCAATTAGAAATGTTCCATCAACACTAAATTTCGTAACAATAATATCTTCACTACCATTATAAAAAGGATCCGCAGAATTTGCAGTAGTCGGATAGTCAGAAGAGGATGAAGTTCCAAAGACAATCAATTGATTATCTTCATCAACAATCAGACTATGTGGGTAATCGTTTGCTCCTCCACCTAGATAAGTAGCATAAATTAAATTTTGCCCATTACTAGAATATTTACTGATGGCAATGTCACAAGCAAATGTGTTAGGCTCTCCACCATTGAAAGTAACATCAAAAGCCCCTGGTGTGGCAGGATAAACTCCATTCAAAAATTTAGTTGGACTCGTAGCAATACCTCCGGAATACAAATTACCCTCATCATCATAGCTCGCCGTGAAACCAAAATTGTCTACAGTGCTCCCAGAATATGTAGAAAATATCAATTCTGGATCAATGACTGTTTTCACCTTCGACTTCAAAAAACTTGACTCAAAGCCAATGTAATCCCCATGATCAACATATTTCATTTGTATGACTTTCTTCTGATTTCCATTCAGTTCAAATGATACGGGCATTACCTCACTAAACTCACCAAAATTAGTTTTCATTGAGATTCTATTTGATTGAACATTTAATCCATTGTGACCTTGAATTTTCACTCGAATATCATTCAGGTTTGCCCCAGGATTAAGAATAAAATTATATTTAAATCGCTCACCAATAACTTCATATTCCAAATCAATGTTAGGATAAATTGACCTAAAAGTTAGTTTGTTGTATTTGCGAACACCCCCGACCCATTTTGATGTATTATTTCCAAGATAAAAGTTATAGTATGCTTTAGAAGGTTGAGAGAAATTTGGTGTATTGAAGTTTGCCCCAATAAATGAATATTTCAACAATTGAAAATGAAACGTATCTATATGACTTAGCTCTTGGGGAGAGTGATTATGCATTAAATTGTCATGATAATGAGTAATCATTTTTGCCCATTCTTTGTGATCATGAAGAAGAACACTAAATCCATCATTTAGCATTGATATGGAATGGGTACTCAAATCAAGTCTTGATATAATAGATTTGTCAAATTGACCTTTATTTTCAATAAACCCATCTGCAGCAACATTGCTGAAGCAAAAAAGAATAAAAATGTAGGTTATCGATTTAGTAATTCTCATAGAGAAAACACCCTTCTTGGTAAGACGTGCAAGTTACTAAAAACGTTGCATAAAAATCATTTACCTCACGGGATTGTATGCAAAAGTGCGAACAACATAATTAAATTGACGTCCATCTGACAAACTAACTTGTACCTCAAAGTCACTCTTAGCAGGTAATGTATTTTTGTTATAATTTGGATTAAATACCAAAGTAGGAGCTCCATAACCTGCAACATAGGGTTGTAAATTAACATCTAAAGGCTTACCATCTTGCGAAACTATTACAGTGGCATTTACCAAATCTGCGTATAATGAGAAGGTCCAATTTTCCATCAACATCAACTGAGGAAGATAACCCTTCGGAGGCCACGAAATGGGTTTATTCATGTATTCAGCAGTATCGGTAGTCCCACTATCATCTAGTGCCCATATCACTGCATAGTCATTTGTGCTTCCATGACCATAAACTCGACCATTAGGGTATAACAACCATCGCCTGTTTCCTGCACTTGGATTTTTATCATCCATAATATAGGTTACAGCCATTGAAGTATTCGCTTCCTTTATCAAAAGTGAGTGCTTAGCTGCATAGGCTCCTTCACTACTCCAGCACCTCCAGGTCTTGGAAGGCTCATGACTCAACGCATTGTTGGCTGTCATCATCAATGCTGCTTTTTGACAATATTCATTGGTAGCTTGGTCAAATAACACCTCCGGAACACCCGCATTTCTTCTAAAGTAATTAATTCTGTCTACTACCTTATTTTGGATTTCGCTATCTATGGTTCCTTGATTACATCCTCCTACTCTTCCATTCCAAACAAACGGAGTTATATCTTTCCCGTTAATGTCTTTACCTTTTGTTTTTGTATTAAAATAATTTTGATAAAAATCTTCACGAGCAATCAATTGGAGTTGTTCACTGTGATCCTTATCTGGGAAATACCTTATTAGCTCACTCATGACCTGACGAGCAGAACTAAAACGGTTTTCAGAAACTAATAGACCTAGATACTTTGAATTGATTTGCTCCAATTTATCTAATACCTCTGTAGATGGATTGTATTTAAATTCATCCTTTACCAATCGGTATAAAGCACCTTGTTCATCAACACTTGTACGAACAACTTCCTTCTCTGCTATTACACGGGAACGAAGCGTCAAAAGTTCTTCATTTGATGGGTAATTTAGAATAGCCTCTTGTAGGATAAAACATGCAAAAGGCAAAGATTTTGTTTGATAAGTATAATCAGAAATAACTTGCCATCGTGAGAGTGTATCTGAGGGTTGATCACCCTCGGTTGTATACGAGATATACTTTTCTAAAACATAGGATGCACTTTTATAATGCGAATAATGCTCAAAATATTCTGCAAGCTTCCATAATACATTTTCAGTCTTTTTTTCAATAAAAATATCTGTCTCTTTGATCCTAATCGATTGCTTCAACTTATTTTTCTGAATCTTTTCTCTTACAAACTGATTAATAATAGTGTCAGATTCAGACCAAAGATTATTTGTTATGCTATTTTTTATGAGATATATATAGATTGAATTTTCTTTTTGTAGAAATTCTTCGGCAGTAGGCACATAGAATAATACCTCCTGAACGTAATCCAACATTAGTTTACTTGGGGGCATATCCTTAATAATATCCGTAGTAATCTTTCTGAGGTAGAAATTTAATTTGGCATCATTTCCATGCAATTCTCTTCCTTCTGTAATCAAGGCAATGGCACTATCATATTTACTAGCTTTCCAGAATTTATCTATGAAATATACTAATGGATCCACCTCAATATTTTTTACCTTTATACCATTTGTATAATCTTCACGGTATCGCTTAATTAAATCTTTATATATGATCTCAGCAGATGAATTTTCACTAGCACCCAAATAGCTTTTAGCTTGCAGAAAATAAGAGCCTTTTCGAGTTGTATCAATTTGATATGACTGCCCATACATTTTGGCTGCTTTTGCGTACTTGTTTGTATTGTATTGTTTAAATGCCTCACGGTCATTATTTTCAACGACCATGTCTCTAACAACTTCAAATTTTGAATTCAACACTTCTTTACCGTTATCTTTCTTGATGCCTTTGAGCATAAAGCTAACAGCTTTTTTAATGGCATCTGGATTCTTCTGAAGATAACGCTCATCTTGAGCAAGGTTAACATAAGACTGAGATAAATAATAATATACCTCTGGCATCTTCTTAAGTTCTTTAACTTCGGTAGCATCACTAGCCACTTTAAGTAATCTCATATAATTTTGGTCTGCTGCTGCAATTTCAAGTTTTTCTAGCTGGGCATAAGCATCGCCAAAAAAGAAAACAACACTAAGAATTAGGAGGAGTTTTGTTAATTTCATTTCTTACTACAATAATATTTACTTTAAAGTCAAACTCCAAGCAACTGCGTCAGAAGCAAATAGTAGCTTAGTTTTTGGCCATATTTCACCAAACAGCTTGGATTTTTTATAGTTTTCTAAATAGTCTTCATTTAGCCAAGTGCTGTGTGTGAATACAACATTTGGGTCATTTACATCTTGGTATAGCTTGAGATTAACCAATCCAGGCATCTCACAAATCCTAGATTTAATAGATTCAAAATAAGTTAAAAAAATCGCTGTATTTTCTTTCGTTAACTCCATTTTAACTAATCTTAGTATCATCTTTTTTGAATAATAATCGGTTTGTATTTTCTCAAATTGAGAAGTCTTTCAGCACTATCTTCCCTTAAAGCAATAACTAAAAATCCGTGATTGGTGTAATAACCATATGCATCTCCGGGTTTGAAATTTGATAAATCATCACTTATTCTTTCCAAAACATGATGCCGAGATAATTTAATCTGAAAGGGTATATCTCTGAAAAAGTCATCAATATCTTGTCTGGATATATTCGTATATGCATTCCCAATATTGTCAATAAACAGAACACTACCAATTAATTCACCATCAACAAAGCCAGGCTTTAAAAGGGTCTGTTTTTTAACCTCATGAATAGGTTCAAGAAATTCACTCAATATATTACCTGATATCAAATGCTTTATAATAGGAATATATAAATCATTAATATTTAGTTTCTTACTAGGGTTAGGTATTGCAAAATACGAATCAAAATCCAATCCAAATATTAAACTCAATACAGCATTATTAGGGGCCATAAAGTAATGACCTTTGTACTCAGCAATCAGGTGAAAATTGTAGGCATGAGCTACGGTACCAATAGCAATAATATGAATAGTTCCTATTGGAAAATCCTCAAACACCATCTTACTCAAATAAGCTGTTTCAGAAATCTCATTAGTATCCACTTGATTGTTAATTTCAATAAATGGCAAACTCAAGTCCTCTTTGCACAATACTCCTTTGAAAGATGCTGTGTAATGAGAACCCTGTCCAAAATCGCTTAAAAAAGTTAGTGCAACCAATTGATATTATTTAACTAATTTAGCAGACGAAAATAACACCTGAACACAACATTTGTATCATATAAATTGGTAGAAAGAAAATATTTAATTGAAGGCATTGAACATTCTCGGTTTTTTGGACCTTACAATAGTCATTTTAAGATATACAAAGAGAAGTACCCTAATCTCAAACTTTCGTCACGTGGCGATAGAATTACCATTAAAGGAGAAGAAACTTATGTGGATGAATTTATAACTGCCGTAGAATCTATCGTTAAATACCTTAAAATAAACAAAAATGTTACACTAGGAGATATTGAACGACTTGTGATTGGTGAAGAAAATTCAAAAAATGGAGAGTCACAGTCAGATAAAGGAATCATTATTCATGGTCAAGGAGGTAAAATAATTTCAGCTCGGACTAAAAACCAACAAGAATTAGTTGACAAAGTAAACAAAAATGATTTAGTATTTGCCATAGGGCCTGCTGGAACGGGCAAGACATATACTGCTGTTGCATTGGCAGTAAGAGCCTTGAAAAACAAAGAAGTCAAAAAAATAGTTTTGTGTAGACCTGCTGTTGAGGCAGGTGAAAGTTTAGGTTTTTTGCCTGGAGACATGAAAGATAAAGTTGATCCTTATCTTAGGCCATTATATGATGCCCTTGGAGACATGATACCTCGTGAAAAGTATAAAGCATACATTGAAAAAGGAATCATAGAGGTGGCACCCTTAGCTTTCATGAGAGGAAGAACACTAAAAAATTGCTTTGCTATACTTGATGAAGGACAAAATGCTACTCATACCCAACTAAAAATGTTCTTAACACGAATGGGCCCAACTTCTAAAATCATTATCACAGGAGACCTTAGTCAAATTGATCTCCCGGCAAGAGCAAAAAGTGGACTTGCACCAGCATTAGATATGTTGAAAAATGTGAATGGTATTGGGGTTGTTAGACTCAATGAAAATGATGTTGTTAGACACCACCTAGTCAAAGAAATCATTCGAGCATATAAACAATACGACAAAAGCTGATTAAGTAAAAATAACACCAAATCATTAAACATTAAATTATCAACTATTGTGAATAAAAAAAAGTCCTATAACAATTTACATATCTAGCAATATAATCGCCTATCTATAAGTAACTTACGAACTATAAAAGTAACTATTTGAAAACCTTCTAAATTGAAAAATTCTAATCCCATCAAAAACTCAAATTTTATTCGATAATTATATTTGCAACAGCGTATTTTTGACGCACTTATATCGAATGAAGATACCAAAAACACAAATTGTATTAACAACTCTTTTTGTTCTATCAAGCACCTTATCATATTCAAATAATAATATGTCATCTTTTTACTCCGAATCTACGTTTCTTGCGTTGATCATTTTATCAATTGTATTAATTGCTATATCCGTATTACTATACGGAATAAAAAGGCATTTAACGGTTTTAAATAACGATAAAAACAAACAAACAGCTGAGCCATCTTTCTATGAAAGGAAATTTCGTCCAATCGTTGAAGCATGGAACCCAACAGTGGCCACACTGATTATTGCAGGTGCAGTAATGTTATTTTTGGGTGCATTTGGCTATAAATTTGGAATGGAAGAAGTAGGTGTTCAACAAGGATACGCTCCTACTCAACCTATTAACTTCTCTCACAAGATACATGCAGGACAATACGAAATGGATTGTAAATACTGTCATAGCACGGTAGAGAAATCCAAATCAGCTAGTATACCATCTTTAAATACTTGTATGAATTGCCACAAGTATGTAAAAGCAGCTGAGAAATACAATGGAAAAACTTCACCTGAAATTCAAAAAATATACAACGCCATTGGATACGATGGAGATAATATGGAATACATCGAAGGTTATGAACAAAAACCTATTGAATGGGTAAGAATTCACAATCTACCAGATCTATCCTATTTCAACCATTCACAACACGTTGTTGTTGGAAAAGTTGAATGTCAAACATGTCACGGACCAATTGAAGAAATGGAGAAAGTATACCAATTTTCAACACTTCAAATGGGTTGGTGTATTGATTGCCATAGAGAACGCGGAATTGATTCCGAAAACAATGACTACTATGAAGAAGCACATAAAAACATGCTAGCAGAAGGGAAAGACTACATCACCGTAGCTGAAAATGGTGGATTAGAGTGTAGTAAGTGTCACTATTAAAACAAGATTAAAAAGAAAATCAAATTATGTCTTCAAATAATTACTGGAAAGGATTAGATGAGTTAGATCAAACACAAGAGTTTGTATCGTCAAATGCCAATGAATTTTCCGAGGGTTTACCATTAGAGAAAGTATTCTCAAATGAGGATTCTACACGAGCAAATCGTAGAGATTTCCTTAAATATTTCGGATTCGGATTGGGAGCAGTAACGCTTGCTGCTTGTAACAAGACACCCATCAAAAAAGCTATTCCGTATGTTGAAAAGCCAGATAACGTTACTCCAGGTGTACCCTTGTATTACGCAAGTAGTTCTGTAAGCAATTTAGAAGGATTCCCAATTTTAGTAAAAGTTAGAGAGGGAAGACCAATTAAATTTGAGCCCAATAAAGAAGCTACTTATTTTGGAGGAGGACTTGATGGACTTGGACATTCTGCACTCCTATCATTGTATGATACTAACCGATTGAAGGGAGCCATGATTAAAGGCAAAAGAAAGGCTCAAGATTGGATTAGTTTTGACAAAAAAGTTACAAATGAACTTGACAAAACACTAACCTCTGGTAAATCTATTGCTATAATTCGTGGTGGGAATACTAGTATCGTACTAGATAAAGCTATCCAAGATTTCTCTTCAAAATATACAAATACTAAAGTTGTTTCATACAACCCAATCTCATACTCTGGCATCACTCGAGCTAATCAAGCTTCATTTAACAAGGCAATAATACCGGCTTATAATTTTGATAAGGCAGATGTCGTTGTAAGTTTTGGTGCGGATTTCTTAGGAACATGGATTAGTCCTATTAAGTTTCATACAGATTACAGTAAGAATCGTGTTCCTACTGAAGATGGTAAGATGTCCAAGCATTATCAGTTTGAATCATTAATGAGTCTCACAGGTAGTAATGCTGATGTTCGTGTCCCAATCAAAATGAGTAATGTGAGCCAACACCTAATAGCTCTATTCCGCGAATTAGGAGGCAACACTCCTCATCAAGGGATGGAAGTTGCTGGAAATAACATTAAAGCTGCTGCTGAAGAACTAAAAGGTGCTGGCAAAAGAAGTTTAGTTGTATGTGGTAGTAATCTAAAGGCAGATCAAATGATGGTGAATGCAATCAACATGATGTTAGGTAATTATGGTACCACCATTGACACAACAAATTATTATAATGGTCACTCAGCTGACGAATCAGATTACACATCATTCATTAAAGATGCTAAGGCTGGAAAGTATGGTGCAGTAATCACCATTGATGCAAATCCGGTATACTCTCATAATAAATCAAAAGAGGCATTAGCAAAAATTCCAGTACGAATTAGTACTTCAATAACTGCTGATGAAACAACCATAGATGCTACTCATATAGCTACAAATCTTCACCCATTAGAAAGTTGGGATATCAAACAACCTTATAATGGTCGTTATGTATTCTCTCAACCTACAATCTCTCCAGTTTTTGATGGAAGACACATAGCATCATCACTTCTTTCTTGGGTAGGCACTGATGTATCTGACAAAAAAGAAACTTCTCACGCCTATGATTATACTAAGAAAGTTTTTACAGAAGCAATTGGTGGAGATTTTAATAAGGCAATCGAGCATGGTTTACTTGATAAATCAACTGCTGACGATAGTGTTCCTTCATTTAATATCACAGGTGGCACAATAGCCAACGAGTTATCAACTATAAAAGGATCCAAAACTGAACTAATCTTGTATCAAAAGGTTGGTGTAAGAGACGGAGCTTATGGAAATACCCCATGGGCTCATGAAATGCCTGATCCCGTATCAAAGGTGACTTGGGATAATTATTTATCTATCTCTATGCCAGATGCGAAAGCACAAAATCTTGAAACTGGAGATGTAGTTTCAATAAATACTTCTTCTGGTAAGATCGAACTTCCTGTTCTTATTCAACCTGGACAAGCCAAAACAACATATGGAATTGCTTTGGGTTATGGTAGAGAACTTCCAGAAGATGTAAAAAATGATTTAAAAGATCTTGGTAAAAATGCCTATCCATTGGTTGACACAAAGAATGGATACGCTAACTACATGTCAGGTGATGTGACCATTGAAAAAGTAGCTGGTTCAAAATTATATGAATTTGGAATCACTCAAACGCACTATTCCATTGAAGGTAGAGACATCATCAGAGAAGCTAGTTTGGATGAATATCGAAAAGATCCAAAAGCTGGAGGATATGTTCATAAACCTAAAATGATTTCACTATGGGATGATTACGATTATTCTAAAGGACATCATTGGGCTATGGCAATCGACTTAAATTCATGCACAGGATGTAGTGCTTGTATTGTAAGTTGTAGCATTGAAAACAACGTTCCCATTGTAGGTAGAGATGAGGTTAGACGCCGCAGAGAAATGCATTGGTTAAGAGTAGATAGATACTACAGTTTTGAAGCACCTTCAAAAAAAGATTTAAGTTTAAGCATCGTTCATGGTGGTGATCAAACCGTTGAAGAAGGCGAATTGATGACTAAAGAGAAGGTGATGGAAGCTTACAGTGCAGACTCAGATGCTGAAAACGCATATGACTACTATCAAAATGTGAGAGTTGCTCATCAACCAATGATGTGCCAACATTGTGATAATGCTCCTTGTGAAACTGTTTGCCCAGTTCTTGCAACTACACACAGTAGTGAGGGTCTCAACCAAATGACTTACAACCGTTGTATTGGTACGAAATATTGTGGCAATAACTGTCCTTACAAAGTAAGAAGATTCAATTGGTTCAGATACAACGAAAACGAAAAATTTGATTACCATTTCAGTAATGATTTAGGAAAAATGGTCATCAATCCAGACGTGACTGTTCGTTCTCGAGGTGTAATGGAAAAATGTAGCTTCTGTGTACAACGAATTCAATCTGCTAAACTATCAGCTAAAAGAGATAATCGTAAGATGAACACAGATGAGTTCACAACTGCTTGTGCTCAAACATGTCCATCAAATGCAATTGTTTTTGGTGACTTGAATGATAAGAACAGCGAAATTGCCAAACTATACAAGAATGACAGATCATACCATGTACTTGAAGAATTAGGTGTTAAACCAAGCGTTCAGTACATGACTAAAATCAGAAATATTAAAGAAACAAATAATAAACCAGCCCATTCATAAATAAAGCATGTATACAGCAGATATAAGACAACCGCTCGTAACAGGCGGGAAAACATATTCAGATGTTACTAAAGACGTCTGTCGGCCAATTGAAAATAAACCAACATCATCTTGGTGGTTAGGCTTTTCCATTGCGGTCATACTACTCCTTGTATTAGCCGGAACCCTGGCATGGACTGTCTGGGAAGGAATTGGTACATGGAATGTAAATAAATCAGTTATGTGGGGTTGGGACATTACCAACTTTGTATTCTGGGTAGGTATCGGTCATGCAGGAACATTAATTTCTGCAATTCTTCTTTTATTTAGACAAAAATGGAGAATGGCTATTAACCGTTCAGCTGAAGCAATGACAATCTTTGCTGTTTTTTGTGCGGCTATTTTTCCTTTGTTTCACATGGGTCGTGTATGGCTTGGATATTGGCCCCTCCCTCTTCCTAATGCATTTGGATCACTTTGGGTGAATTTTAATTCTCCATTGCTATGGGATGTTTTTGCTATTTCTACTTATTTATCTGTATCTCTTGTATTTTGGTATCTTGGGTTAATACCTGATATCGCTACCGTTAGAGATAGAGCGACAACAAAAGCTCGTAAGTTTTGGTATGGCTTTTTTGCAATGGGTTGGAATGGTTCCGCTAAATCTTGGGGAAGATATGAGGTTGTTGCTCTAATATTAGCTGGTATCTCAACGCCTCTAGTTTTGTCTGTTCACACGATTGTATCAATGGATTTTGCTACTTCCGTAATACCAGGTTGGCACACAACGATATTCCCACCTTACTTCGTAGCTGGTGCTATTTTCTCTGGTTTTGGAATGGTTCTTACACTTCTTCTTATTGCTAGATATGTAATGAACTATCAAGATTATATTACAACCGAACACTTGGAAGCTATGACTAAAGTTATACTTCTAACAGGTTCAATCGTAGGACTAGCATATATAACAGAATTCGTCATTGCTGCATATTCAGGATATGAATATGAACAATATGCATTTGCTAATCGAATGTTTGGGCCTTATGCTTGGGCATACTGGACTATGATGTTTTGTAACCTCATGGCTCCTCAAGTATTTTGGAGTAAATGGGCAAGAAACACACCTTGGTTTATATTTATTATTTCAATAATCGTAAATATAGGAATGTGGTTTGAACGATTTGTAATTATCGTAACATCACTTCACAGAGACTTTTTACCGAGTAGCTGGGTGATGTATCATGCTACATGGGTTGAAGTTGGAATATTCCTTGGAACATTTGGGTTATTCTTTACCTGCTTCTTCATGTTTGCTAAATTTTTACCCGTAATTAATATGGCGGAAGTTAAGACTATCATAAAAGACAAAGAGTAATGGTTGATAAAAGTATATTATTAGATAATAAAAAATTCACAGTTGGAATATTTGACGATTCCGATAAACTTTTGCATGCAGTTAATACCCTTAAAGAAAAAGGCGTAAAAATATTTGATTGCTATACACCGTTTCCTGTTCATCATTTAGATCATGCTCTTGGTTATCACAGAACAAATCTTACCATTGGTGCATTTTTATGTGGACTTTTGGGATGTTTATCTGGTTTCACATTAGCATATTATATGAATGTTGTTGACTGGCCTATGATTATCGGGGGGAAACCTCAAGATATCTCTGTATTCACTAGTTTCATACCGGTAATGTTTGAGTTAACTATCCTATTTACTGCATTTGGAATGGTCATCATGTTTTTTGCAAGATCACGTATGATTCATGGTATTAAGGAAGACTTATTATCTCGAAGACAAACTGACGATCACATGGTACTTGCTATTGACAATGATCAAGATCAATCATTAAGTAATAAAGATATTTTAGAACTTCTAAGAAAAGAGGGTGCTATCGAAGTCAATGATTCAAAAGAAGCTTTCAATACATCATTAACCTCGGAAGAAGAATTAACTAAAATTCTAAAAAGTACTAAGACTTCTACCAAAAAAACAAAGAAGAAATAATACCATGAAGCTAAACAATATTTTAAAATTCGGAATTATCATAGCTTTACCTGCTCTAAGCATGGTTTCATGCGTGAGCTCAGGGGATAACCCTGGAATAGAGTATGCTCCTAATATGTATATCTCACAAGCATACGAACCTTATTCACAAGAAAAGAAATTTTCTACTAATCCAAATGGTATGACCATGAGAGAACCTGTTTATGGAACTGTAGCTCGTGGTCAAATTAACTACATATATCCTCACCCAAATACTGGGGACGGTTATGCTGCAAGTGCAGAATATACTGGTTCAGTCGCTCCTACAAATGAGAATATAGCTGAAGGTAAACGATTGTATAATATATACTGTTGGCATTGTCACGGTAAAAAAGGCAAGAATGATGGTCCTATTTTTAAGGATAAGAAAATGCCTGCTCCTTCATGGCCAAATTACCAGTCTGATTACATCAAAGAGCTCCCCAATGGAAAGGCATTTCACACCATTACTTATGGGAAAGGTTTAATGGGGTCTCATGCATTCATGCTTGATCCTGAGGAACGTTGGAAAGTCATTCATTATGTAAAATCATTAGCTTTTGGTGATGATTTTAACTATGCTTCTGAAAATCAAAATAACACTGAAGTCAACTAATTAAATACGAAACTTAAATCATGGGACACCATACAATACAAGAAGTATCGCAAGAAAAATTTGAATTTCAAGGGAAAGCTAAGATAATCCCTGTTCTACTCATCGTTCTAGGGGCTGTTTTGGCTATTTTCGGATCATTGCAGGTAAAAAATAATTGGAATGCAGAAGATTCTCAACATTCAACTACAGAAACTGATTCACATGCAGTAGAGGGTCATCATGCTCATGCTGATAAAGCTAATCATCACTCCGATGAGCATTCAATGGATGCTATAACAACGGTTTTATTAATCGATAACCCACATGCAGAAACAACTCACGCTGCAGATGAAGGTCATGATGCACATGCAGACGAACACCACGGACCTACATGGATGACTCGTGTATGGGCTAACCTTCTTATGAATAGTTACTACTTCTGGTTATTTGCGGTTGCTGCTATATTTTTTATAGCTGTTAATTATGTAGCAAATGCTGGTTGGGCAGTAATGCTTAAAAGAATTATGGAAGCACAGAGTAGCTATATTCTGGTAGGATCTATTCTTTTAGTTGGAATTATCATCGGCTCTAAAGATACCTTGTATCATTGGGTACAATATTTTCATAGCTCAGCTGCTGGCGATCCAAATGCTGCTGGCTTTGACAAGATATTAGAAAGTAAATCTTGGTTGTTGAACAACACCTCTCTATTTTTCTTCATTCCATTTGTTACCATTGTCTGGATTATGATTCGAATGAAGCTAAGAAGTAATAGTTTAGCTGAGGATTCAGACAAAGGATTGTCCATGTTTAAGAGCTCTACTAAATGGTCTGCTGGATTTATCTTCTTTTTCGCTTTTTCATTCTCCGCCTTGTCATGGTTAATCATTATGAGTATTGACGCTCATTGGTATTCTACTATGTTTTCGGTTTATAACTTTGCAATTTCATTTGTAACAGGACTTTCTGTGATGATGATTATACTTCAGTACCTTAAGATAAAAGGTAAAATGACCTTAGTTTCTGATGAGGTAACTCACGATTTAGGTAAGTTCATGTTTGCATTCTGTGTATTCTGGGCATACATATTTCTTAGTCAATGGTTGCTTATATGGTATACCAATCTTCCAGAGGAAACAGTATACTTTGCTGCTAGATTAAGTGGGGATTTCAAACCTTTGTTCTTCATCAATCTGTTTATGTGCTTTATTGCTCCATTTTTAGTTCTAATGATGAGAAATGCTAAACGTTCACCTATTGTATTAATACTTGCTGCATCGATTATTTTGATAGGGCACTGGGTAGACATGTATTTGTTAATTATGCCTGGCACAGTTGGAGAACATGCAGGAATAGGTCTTTTAGAAATTGGTACAACTATCTGCTTTTTAGGAATATTTGCATACACTGTGCTACATTCATTGAGTAAAGCAAACCTATATCCAATCAATCATCCATACGTACTAGAGTCTGCAAATCATGATGTTGGACCATAATCAATTATAAAAAATCAAAAAAAATCCATTTGAAGTCAAATGGATTTTTTTTTGATCAATTTTTATCTTACTTAGATTTCCTTCTAGTTTTCGAACTGCTTTCTTGTATTAATTTCTGCCAATTATTCGCTCCGTCATCAGCATACTCTACCGTTTCTTCATATTCTCGTTTAGTAACTGAAGCACGAGCAATAGGAATTGTAATAAATTCTTCAATAGCTGATAGGTAATCTCTTTCTTCTTTAGCACAAAAAGAGATGGCTCTCCCTTTCTTCCTTCCACGACCGGTTCGGCCAACTCGGTGAACATAATTTTCTGAAATTTCTGGCAAATCATAGTTAATAACCATTTCAACCCCATCGATATCTATTCCCCTAGCTGTAACATCCGTAGCAATTAAGACAGAACATGCACCAGTTTTAAAAGCTAACAATGAGATATCTCTATCTTGTTGCTCTTTATCTCCATGAATAGTTAACGTATCAATTTGAGCTCTTTCCATAGCTTTTTTTACCCGTTCTGCTCTGACCTTAGTCCTTACAAATACGAGTATCTTTTTACCCTCATTTTCTTGAATAATCCGCTGGAGGAAAAAACGTTTATCATCCATTTCTACAAAGGCCACTTGATGGTTTACATTTTTGCTAACAGGGTCCTTAGGTGAAATCTGAATCCTAATGGCCTTGCTACTAACCATTTTGTATGCTTGAGCTTTTATTTTTTTGTTAATGGTAGCAGAAAAAAATAGCGTTTGACGTCTTCTTGGTAGTTTCTTAACCAAATCGTCAATATCTTTAGCAAAGCCCAAATCAAGCATTTGATCAGCCTCATCCAATATCAATGTTTCAATTCTATCCAGTTTTAGATATCCTTGACCTACCAAATCAAACATTCGACCTGGTGTGCTAACGATGACATCCATTCCTTCTATGAGTTTATTTATTTGGTGATCTTGATCTACTCCCCCAAAAACACATAGTGCCTTTACCTTTGTATTTTTACCTATTCTATTAAAAACCTGAGTGATTTGTTGAGCTAGCTCTCGTGTTGGAACCATTACAATAGATCGAATAACACTACTCTTATTTTTAGATTTATACTTAATTTGCTGAATTTTATCAATCACAGGAATTGCAAATGCTGCTGTCTTTCCTGTACCTGTCTGAGCTATTGCTAAAAGATCTTCTCCCCGCTGAATTGGTGGTATGCACTTATACTGAATATCAGTAGGTCTGCGGAAATCCATGTCTCCTAAGTTTTTTTTAACCTCTTTAGACAGGCGATAATCATCAAACTTCATTCTTGTACAAATGTACGTGAATCCCATGGTAGATAAATTACAGAATTTATTCCCTTAGATTATTGCTATATATATTCATATCATATTAGTAATTAATTCTAAAAAGTTCCTCAATCTATTAAATTCGCATTCAATATGAAACTACACGATTTACGATTAGAAGTAATGGCTACAATAGGCAAATCAATGGATGACTTATTGGTTAAATACCTGAAACCAATTGAGTCTAACTGGCAGCCTGCAGATTTATTGCCCGATTCACGAAATCCAGAATTTGCGAAAGAAGTGAGTCAGATACAAGAATTAGCTAAAGAAATGGACTATGACTTACTTACCGTATTAATTGGTGATACTATTACTGAAGAAGCACTACCTACCTATGAAACATGGCTCATGGATGTTGAGGGTGTAAATCAACAATATAACAATGGCAATCCAAATGGGTGGAGTAAATGGGTACGTGGCTGGACAGCTGAAGAAAATCGACATGGTGATTTACTGAATAAGTATTTATTCCTGTGTGGACGAGTCAATATGAGAGAAATGGAAGTTACTACTCAACATTTAATAAACGACGGATTTGACATTGGTACAGACCGTCATCCATATAAAAACTTTGTCTATACAAGTTTCCAAGAATTAGCTACTAATATTTCACATCGAAGGGTGGCAACGCTTGTCAAAAAAACAGGGAACAGCTTGTTGGCAAAAATCAATGGAATCATTGCTGCTGATGAAGCACGGCATGCCTCTGCTTATTCAGATTTTGTAAAAAGAATATTCGAACTAGACCCTAGTCAAATGATGACTTCTTTTGAGGAAATGATGCGTAGAAAAATTGTAATGCCAGCTCACTTTATGCGTCAAAGCGGTGATAAAGTGGGAGAACTTTGGAGTCATTTCTCGGATGCAGCACAACGCACCAAAGTATACACAGCACAAGATTATATTGATATTTTGAGTTCACTTATTAAAGATTGGAATATTGATAAAATTAAAGATTTGAATGACGCAGGCGAGAAAGCAAGAGACTATCTTATGGCTCTTCCTGACCGATTACAAAGAATCACCAACCGAATGCAAGAACCTGAAAAGGAATTTGAGTTTAAATGGATTGGACCAACCATTTAAAGAGTTCAGTTGTTAATTTTTATGGGTTCTGGACAAAATAGACAAAATATTTCTATAGGATTAGAAGTTGATATTGTTCAAAAACACCATCAAGTTTCGGGTGAATTAACTAATGGATTTGTAAAACGAATCCTTACCAAGTCAAAACAGCATCCTCATGGGATTAAGGTTATGATAGAAACCGGAGAAGTCGGACGCGTTAAGCATATTTATTTAGAGGAGTAAACATGGTCAAAGACTTTTACAAATTAACTGCCAAAACACCAAGTGGGCTCCCCTTGCCAATGGAAAATTTCCGTGGCAAATTATTGCTTATTGCTAATACTGCTACAAAATGTGGTCTTACTCCTCAATTGAAAGGATTAGAAAATTTATATACATCATACAAAAATCAAGGGTTAGAAGTTCTTGGATTCCCATGTAACCAATTTGCATGGCAGGAACCACTATCCAACAATAATATGGAAGAAGCATGTTTTAATTCACATCGAGTAACATTTCAACTTACTGAGAAAGTGCATGTAAATGGCCCTAAAACTGATCCTGTCTTTCAATTTCTTAAAAGATCAAAAAAGGGACTTATAATGAATCGAATTAGCTGGAATTTTACAAAATTTCTAGTAAATGGACAGGGTGAGGTTATTAAGCGATATGCACCTAAAGTATTACCTAAGACCATTGAACACGATATTCAGCAACTACTTTCAATCAAACCATAAAAAAAGCACCTCCTTGGAGATGCTTTTTTTATATCTAGTTAGAAACGATTACATCATTCCTCCCATACCGCCCATGTCAGGCATTCCACCGCCACCTGCATGGCTATGTGGAGCTTCTGCTTCTGGTATATCTGCAATTATGCATTCTGTAGTCAACAACATACTCGCAACGGATGCTGCATTCTCTAATGCTACTCTACTTACTTTAGTAGGATCAATTACACCTGCTTTGATAAGGTTCATGTATTCATCCGTACGGGCATTGTAACCATAATCTTTCTTACCATCTTTTACATTCTGAATAACAACAGAACCTTCACCTCCAGCATTAGCAACAATCTGACGTAATGGCTCTTCAAGTGCTCTTCGAATAATATTGATACCAGTATGCTCATCAGGATTAGACCCCTCTAGCTTAACTATTGACTCAATAGATCTTACAAAGGCAACACCTCCACCAGCTACAATGCCTTCTTCTACAGCAGCTCTTGTTGCAGCTAATGCATCATCAACACGATCTTTCTTTTCTTTCATCTCTACTTCAGAAGCTGCACCAATATATAACACAGCTACTCCACCTGATAGTTTGGCAAGTCTTTCTTGTAATTTTTCTTTGTCATAATCTGAAGTAGAATTTTCTATTTCAGCATTAATCTGTGCAATTCGACCTTTGATATCCGCAGAATTTCCAGCACCATTAACAATTACTGTATTTTCTTTATCGATAGTAATTTTCTCAGAAGTACCTAACATTTCTATGGTAGTGTCTTCTAATTTTCTACCTTGCTCCTCACTGATTACTGTACCGCCAGTTAAAATAGCAATGTCTTGCAACATAGCTTTACGTCGATCTCCAAATCCAGGTGCTTTTACAGCAGCCACTTTTAGTGATCCTCTAATCTTATTAACAACTAAAGTTGCAAGAGCCTCTCCTTCCACTTCTTCTGAAATAATGACAAGTGGCTTACCCGACTGAGCTGTTTGCTCTAAAACAGGTAGCAACTCTTTCATGCTGCTGATCTTCTTGTCACAAATCAAAATATATGGAGAATCTAAATCAGCTTCCATCTTCTCAGTATTTGTAACAAAATATGGGGAAAGGTATCCTCTGTCAAACTGCATTCCTTCAACAGTTTTAACTTCTGTCTCTGTACCTTTTGCCTCTTCAACTGTGATAACGCCATTTTTGCCCACTTTTTTCATAGCATCAGCTATTAGTGTTCCTATGACTTCATCATTATTGGCTGATATAGATGCTACTTGACTGATTTTATCAAAATCATCACCAACTACCTCACTTTGTTTTTGAAGGTTATCTTTTACTGCCGAAACAGCTTTATCAATACCTCGCTTCAAATCCATTGGGTTAGCTCCCGCAGCTACATTTTTTAGTCCTCCAGACACAATAGCTTGTGCTAAAACAGTAGCAGTTGTTGTGCCATCTCCCGCAATATCAGCTGTTTTGGATGCAACTTCCTTAACCATTTGTGCTCCCATATTTTCAATAGGGTCTTTAAGTTCTATTTCTTTAGCTACAGAAACACCATCTTTAGTTACGTTAGGTGAGCCAAACTTTTTGTCAATAACTACATTACGACCTTTGGGTCCTAATGTTACTTTTACTGCGTTTGCTAACTGATCAACACCTCTCTTAAGTTCATCTCTTCCTTTGGTGTCAAATAAAATTTGCTTTGCCATAATTCTTTAAGTTTTTAATTTTTTTTAGTTATACGATTGCTAGAATGTCTGATTCTCTCATCATTAATAAATCTTTACCATCAACGGCCAATTCTGTACCCGAGTACTTACCATAAAGCACTGTGTCTCCAACTTTAACCGTGGTTGGTTCATCTTTTTTCCCTGGTCCAACTGCTATGATTTTGCCCTTTTGAGGTTTTTCTTTGGCAGTGTCAGGAATGTAGATTCCTCCAGCTGTTTTTGTTTCTGCTGCTGCAGGCTCTACCAATACTCTGTCTGATAATGGTTTAATGTTCATTTTTTTTAAAATTCTAAATTTATATGGATATAATCATACTTTGTGCCAATGTTATAATAAAGACAAAATTTCATTTTTAACAGTAAGAAAACTGATGTTAAGCCATACTGTCAGACTCTAATGAAAGAGATCCAGAATTACATCAAGACGAAGACTGTCAGTCTCCTTCAAATAAAATAATAAGTGTCAGATTGTTAATACTGGCTATTGTTCAATAGGGTTTCCATTCTCATCCAAAATTTCAATATCCATATTCTCTGGATTAATTTCTTGTTTTGGAGGTGCTGGAACAGCTTGTTGTATAGGAGCTGGAGCTGCTGGTGTAGATTCTTCAACACGCTCTAAAAAAGTATTTCTTTGTTCTACATCAGGAGTGTACACAAATCGGCTACCAATGGATAAAATCATAATGGCAATAGCTAGTGTCCATGTAGCCTTTTCAATAAATTCATTGGTTTTCTTCACACCAGCAATTTGATTTGCTGCAGAAAAATTAGCTGCAATTCCTCCACCTTTTGGATTTTGTATTAGTACGGCTAGAATTAATAGTACTGAAGCAATAATGGCTAATATGATAAGTAATGTAAACATGCGATTATAATTCGTTTTGTGTTTTTATAATTTCCTTAATTCGGGCGGCAAAATACGCGGATTTATTAGGATTTTGCAAACTTAATTTTTCGTAACCTAATATGGCTTTATCATAGTGCCCTTGTTTAACATAAATCTTCAATAATGTTTCACTAACAATATTCATTTTATCTGTTTCACTCTCCTCTGCTTTATCTTGAGCATTATAAAAACTGCGATTTTGTATCGGTCTTGAACGCTTGGTAGCTAAAAACTGGTCTAGGAGATTTTGAACATTGTCGGGTGATTTTTTATTATCGATAGTCTTCTTAGTTGATTTCTTATTTGTCTTTTTGGATTCCTCAATTTCATCACTATCTATATGATTTATCCAATACATAAAATCCCTATCCTCATTTTTACTAGACTCATCAATTAATTTAGCTAGTTCTTTCTCAGGATTATAAGGTATCTGCTCAATTGGAATCCCTGGTGAATCGGGCTTATTTTTATGCTCTTTAACCTTTAGCTCCTCAATGGGATTATAGGTTACAATTTTATCAAAGTCTATCGCTGGTTGTTTCTCTTGAATAATTTTGGGTGCTGACTCTTTTTCAGAAGCCTTATCAATTTTATTTTCAAGGATTGGTTGAGCTTTGATTGAGGGGTTTGCTTTCGATTTTTCAGATACAGTATCTTCCTTAAAATCAACTACTGACGAATCTTGTTTCTTAAAATATAGAAATAACTGCTCTCTATTAGCTGCATACGTTGAAGCAAGTCTTAACTGCTTATTTTGAAGATAATGCTCATGGCATTCATATCCCTTTGCTAGTATAATTTGATAGCTGCTACACCAAGGATGTTCTTTGGACAATTGCTCCAAGCCTTTAATATCTGTTTCCTCAATGGCAAAAGGTTGATCTACTAATTTTTGTATGTTTAAATTGTAATCTACCAATTGATTGCTGCTTTATTAAAAATTGATTGTATCAACATCTCAGATATTTCTTCAACTAAATCATTTTCTACATCACTAAAGTTAAGTGTGGCATCAAAGTCTTGAAAATTAGAAAAGGTCTGCTCAAAAGAAATTTTATCATCCGAAGCACATACTAATTTTACTGCCACTTGAATAGTCAATCTATTGAGTTGTGCATTATCCGTACTTTGAGCAGAAACAGGTGTTACCGTAAATGAGGTTATCTCACCAGAAAATTCAAAATCTCCATTTCTTTCCTCAATACTTAAATTGGTCTCTGAGATGAATTTTTGTTTCAAACCTTCTGTAATTGTTTGACTCAGAAGTGGTGAATTTATTGGAGCATTATTATCAAAGTAACTCACAGAAAAAGTCTTCACCTCTTGAGGAATACTAGTACCCGAAAAGGAATAAAAGCCACAAGATTGTAGGACTATTGAAGCCAATATCATAGCTGAAAGTATTAATGTATTAACTTTCAATTTCATATTGTTTTATTTTACGATATAGTGTTCGTTCAGAAATCCCCAAGTCCTTAGCTGCTTTTTTACGTCTACCATTATTTTTAAGCAATGCCTTCCTAATCAATTCCTCTTCTTTTGCTTCAAGGGATAACACTTCATGTTCTCCTACAGAATCTTTATCTTCAATAACTACATGTTGATATACCTCATCCGTTCTATCAGAAGTATTAGGAGTGTATTCTGTCGTTTCTGCTTGAGCCGTGTCTTGTGGAATAAATCGAGTAATTGAAGGCTTATTGGGCTCTATAAATTCTTCAGGAGAATCTGAATTCTCTATCATACCGAAGACCACCTTTCTAAGCTCTGAGACATCTTTTTTAAGATCAATTAGAACCTTATAGAAAATATCTCTTTCGGACACATCACTTTCCTTACCTTTTTCTTTATATAGTGCAGGCAAATTATTCTCAGCACGTTCAGGTAAATATTTTCTTAGAGTATCGGCACTAATATGCGGACCCTCTTCAAGCACAGAAACTTGCTCTGCTATGTTTTTAAGTTGGCGAATATTTCCTGGCCAACGATAATTCATGAGGAGTTGCTCTGCGTCAAGAGCTAACTCCATCATTTCATTTCTGTATTTTTCAGATGCATCAAAAGCAAATTTTTGAAACAAAAGAGCAACATCTCCAGGTCGATCTCTTAATGGCGGAACTGCAATAGGTAAAGTAGCAAGCCTATAATACAAATCCTCTCTGAACTTATCTCTTTCAACTTCAGTTATTAAATCTCGATTGGTTGCAGTAATAATTCGAACATCAGTCTTTTGAACCTTACTACTGCCTACTCGTATAAATTCTCCATTTTCGAGCACACGAAGCAATCTACTTTGAGTTTCTAAAGGGAGTTCACCAACTTCATCTAGAAAAATAGTTCCTCCATTGGCACTTTCAAAATAACCCTTTCGATTATCTACAGCACCTGTAAAAGCCCCTTTGTCGTGACCGAATAATTCAGAGTTAATCGTACCCTCAGGAAGTGCACCACAATTAATCGCTATAAATGGACCATGTTTTCGAGGACTTAGGTGGTGAATAATTTTAGAAAAAGATTCTTTACCACTACCACTCTCACCTTGTATATATACTGTTAGTTCTGTAGAGGCAACACGCATAGCAGTTTGCAAAGCGTAATTTAGCTTTGCAGAGTTTCCAATAATTCCGAATCGTTGTTTTACTTGTTGTAAATCCATTGAATAACTGCAAAAATGGCAGATTTTTTCGATTTTTTGGCAGTCAAATGATTTTTATTAGCTAGGAATAGAATCTAATAACCCAATCACATAAATGGTAATTGTAGATTATTCTACTTTAAAGCGTAATTTTTAATCTCAATTGAGTAGGGCATGATAGCCTGAACACTTTGTTTTGTGCCCCAACGTTCAATATCACTGAGTTGTTTTACATAGGATTCAAAGCCTGTATTTTTTGCCATTTGCTTAAGTTGTGAGGTTAAGCTCGTATTTCCTTGAATTTTATTAACCATTTCTATGATTGGATCTTTAGACTTAGGCAACTCTTTGAGTCTATAACTTTCAAGACCAGCCTCTTGGGCAGCTAAAGTAATAGCATCTTCTAGCCCTCCTAATTCATCTACTAACCCAACTTCTTTAGCCATTTTTCCGGTCCATACACGACCTTGAGCAATAGAATGGACCTCATCTTTGGTCATTTTTCTACCATCAGCAACTCGAGTCAAGAAGGTATCATAAATTTTATCAACTATAGAACCGATATAATTTTTTTGTTCTGATGTTAATGGTCGATCAATTCTTCCCATATCCGAATTTTTACCTGTACCTACATACTCGAAGGTTATTCCCATCTTATCATTAAGAAGTTTTTGAGCGTTAGGCAATAATCCAAATACTCCAATAGAACCAGTAATAGTAGTTGGTTCTGCTAAAATTTTAAGAGCTGGTGTAGCAATATAATATCCACCACTCGCAGCTACATCACTCATACTAACAATAAGTGGCTTTTCATCGGCTAATAGCTTTGCTTCTCTCCATATAATATCACTTGCAAGCGAACTACCACCTCGACTGTCAATTCTAAAAACAACCGCTTTAATTTTATCATTAAGTCTAGCTAATTTTAGTGTCTTTGCCATATCATCTGCAGCGATTTGGGTACCATCACCTTTACCTCCAACAATATCACCACTTGCATAAACAACCGCTATTCGATCACTACCACTCCCCTTTGCTCTGAGACTCTTTGCATATTTTTTCTCAGAAATAAGAGGCACATTTTTATCATCATCCTCACCCATTCTCTTCTTCATAGTGCTGTAAAACTGATCTTTATACAAAGCCTGATCAATATATCCCGAACTGATAAAATCACCTACTGATTTCATTTGAAGCTGATCCGCATCTGATTTTAGTTTTTCTATGCCTATTCCTCTGGCATCAGAAATTTTAGACAGTACTTCGTCATATACCGAATTGATGTATGCTTCCATCTGAAGACGATTTTCGGGGCTTAAATTTTTTCGAGTAAACGATTCTACTGCTCCCTTAAATTTACCTGCTCTAATAGCTTGAACTTCAATTCCCATTTTTTCTAATGCACCAGCAAAAAAGGACACTTGGCCTACCATACCTGTAAATGACATCTCACCTTCAGGGTTTACAAAGACACTATCTGCTACTGATGCCATGTAATAGGTTGGGAAATAATAGTAATCAGCATAGGCATAGATAAATTTCCCAGAAGATTTAAAATCCTCCAGTTTATTACGTATTTCACTAATTTTAGCATAACCTGAGGTCATAGTCGTTAAATCTAAAATGATTCCCTTTATCTTATCATCCTCTTTTGCTTGATCTATTAAACGAAGTATTTTATTTAACCCTAATGGAATGTTAGCGTTGGGGTCCAATGCCGATAATAATACAATTGGACTGTCATCTAGAGACTTATCTGCTAAGGGATAGTTCAATTTCATATTAAGTACACCGTCTGAGGGAATTTTAACCTCAGGTTTTGCTTTGGAAGCTACCCCAATACCAATAAAAATTACTGAAACAATAAATAAAACTATCGCTAAGATATACCCTAAGGCTGATGCAAATACTACTTTAAAAAAACGCATATGGTAAAACTTTTATACTTTAATAAACCAAAACTTTTGAAGCAACTGCTCCTGTTTTAGTTTTAACAAGTACGAAGTAAATACCAGAATTAGAATTATTGAAAGGGATATCGTTTAATGTCGGTGATATATCGTTTAAAATCACCTGTCCGTTAGAATTCCATATTTCTATGCCATAAGCATCTTTTGGTAAATTTTCAATATGTATCATTTGATTATGAGAATGATACACTGCTTTAAAAGGTTTTTGAATCAATTCGTGTATTGATGCCTGACCAATAGTAAAACTCACCGGAATTTTAAACAAATCACCAGTTTGAGCATCTGTATCTATTGTAATTTCATCTTCGTAAGTTCCATTAGGTAAAGATTTGAAAGCAACCACTAATGCAGAAACATCCCCAGGTTCTGCTGTATTATTTACTGATTTAATGATAATATTTCCATTTTTAGAGGAAACATCTGAAATTTCTGAAATCCTAGTGTTGCCAATATTAACAAGATAAATTGTTCGATCTATTGATGGAGATACATAGCTATAAGAAATCTGCTTCTGTGAAATTTCTAGGTCTCTTATTACTGGTGTTGGGTCATTAGAACCAATCTTGTTCATTCGCTCGATAAACTCTGGATGATCTACAAAAGGATTTCTATTTTTTTGATATCCAAATATCTTATCATTCCGTTGAATATCCCATGCCGTTGGTTGGAATGCAGTATGCCATTGTTTTAGAATATCTTCTTGGCTATTAATAAAGTTGTTATAATTCTGGTATCGTATAGCAAAGTAAAGCATCGCCCTTGCTACAGCTCCTTTATGTTCATCCCTAGGTTCAAACAGACCGCTGCCTAGTTTACTTCCCCCACCAGTCCAACTTGGATTAGTTACTATACCAAATGGATTATTACCTCTTCGACTATTTGTGCCACCATCAGTAGGAAATAAGTGATGAATGTCTGCTCGCTGTGGTTCGCTAGAACTACCTAAACTTTGCGGCCAAGTGTGTTCGCAATTCATATTGTTTGCATTTGCACCACTTCGAGTGCTAAACGTGGATACTCTGCCTGTGTAAACACAAGTTACATTTCCATTTTGATTATCTATGTCACCATACATATTATCTCTTGCATTAGTGTATCCTAAGTTGCGATAATTGATAGCTAAAATAGACTTCAATTCATCTTTTAGATCTTGATAGCTTTTGTTGAAAGTTGAAGAATAATAGGTACCCTCATACCTACCATCTCCTTGAATATCAATGCGATACTCTGCACCATCATCCAGCACAACAATCAGTTCAGAATTATAAGCAATATTGTGTCTTGGTTTGAAGGTTACTCTGATTTTTGAGGTAGCTCCGACCCCAATTTCAGTATTCGTTACTCTACAAGAAAAATCATCTGAGTACAACTTGGTTTGATCGACCTTGACAGGGTAGGCATTTTCATTAGTCACATCTACCGCTATTTCCTTTTCTTCTGTTGTGAGTACATCACCAAAATTTATGGAAGGTGAAGAGAGTGTGAGTTGGGCCTGTGCAAAAAAAGCACATAGGACAAAAACGCTTATAAGATTGTATTTCCGCATGGCAGCAAAGGTAATCAGAAAGGAGTAGAAATAAATTGTTTCTAATGCCCCTATTTATTGAAAACCTAGCTAAACTACATCTCATACTTGGCTAAAACCAAGCACACAGCAAAGAAATTTAATTAACTTTTAATTGATAAAATTCACCTTCTTTTTATACCCAAAGCACCCAACAAACCACGAGTAACTTCCCTCAAAACTGTTCTCCCCAATTGTCTTACCATCGTATTTTTTGAAATGGTTTCTAGGGTAGATTTTCTAGCTCTTGATTTCTCTTTTTGTGAGCTTCTATTGAACTGTTTTAATTTTTCTTGATTATCCTCTTGCTGAGCTATTTTGATTTTATCTGTCAGAATCTCGTATGCACTCTCTCGATTTATCTCTTGATTATACTTTTTTACTAGTTCAGAATTCTCTACTAATTCGCTTATTTCTGAGGAGGTTAATACATCCATTCTTGATACAGGTGCCCTAAGCAGTGTATGGACCAATGGCGTTGGTTTTCCTTTTTCGCCAAGTGCTGTTACCAGTGCCTCGCCAATCCCCATGGATGTCAATACTTCATCTGTTTTATAAAATTCTGAGAGGGGGTAGTTCTGAGCTGTTTGCTTAATATTTTTTCTATCTTTAGCAGTGAAAGCTCTTAATGAATGTTGAATTTTTAATCCTAGTTGACTCAAGATATCATCAGGTACATCTGTAGGATTTTGGGTTACAAAAAACAACCCTACTCCCTTTGATCTGATTAATTTCACCATGGTCTCTATTTGACCTAACAGAACATCGGTAGCTGTGTCAAAAATCAGGTGAGCTTCATCAATAAAAATAGCCAACTTGGGGACACCCAAATCTCCTTCTTCTGGCAATGTATGATAAACTTCAGACATTAGACTTAGCATAAATGTTGAAAATAATTTTGGTTTGTCTTGAATATCATTTAGCCTGATTATGGACACCATACCTTTACCATCTTTCCTCCTTAACAGATCATCTATCTCGAATGACTTTTCTCCAAAAAATACATTTGCTTTTTGTTGTTCCAATTCGATTATTTTTCTGATAATCGTATTTATCGATGCTTTAGAAATAGATCCATATTCAGAAGTGATCTCTTCTTTTCCCTCATTCATTGCAAATTGGAGAACTTTTTTTATATCGTCTAAGTCGAGCAATGGTAGTTGGTTATCATCACAATATTTAAATATTAAAGAAATAACCCCTGTTTGAGTATCGTTTAGTCCTAATATTTTTGAAAATAATATGGGCCCAAACTCCGTCACAGTTGCACGTAGCTTTACCCCATCACTGTCAGAAATAGTCATTAATTCCACAGGAATTGAAGTAGGGTTAAAAGTGAGTCCTATCACATTATGTCTCCAAGTTATATGGTCATTATTAGTACCTGGCATCGCAATCCCACTCAAATCTCCCTTAACATCCATCAACAAAGAAGGAACCCCTTTCAAAGAAAGTTGCTCAGCTACGATTTGCAGTGTTTTGGTTTTTCCTGTGCCTGTAGCACCAGCAATCAACCCGTGCCTATTTATGGTCTTAAGTGGTATTTTTACATGAGCATTTGTCACACCATCTCCGTCTAACATACCCGTCCCAAGTGTTATAGATTCTCCCTTGAAGGAATATCCTTCGTTCACCGATTTTAGAAATTTTTGAGTTGACATATCCATACAAATTATAAGGGAGAGCTAAGCTCTCCCTTAATTTTTTTTACATCCTTTTTAGTTGAAAAGACCTTTTATCAAACCTGAGGCTTTATCTTGGATATCCCCTTTACCTAATAGTCCAGAAAGCATCTGAGAATTACCCCCAATTTTTTCTGAAACTAATTTTATGAGTACTGGAAGAACTACATCTTTTATTGAGCTCACTTTGTCAGAACTAAATCCATTGGAAGAAAGACTTGAAGCTAAGTTTTCACCTAGACTGCTGATCAGACCATTAGATGAACTTGAGTTTTCATTATCCGAAAACAAATTAGTGAGTGTTTCCAAACCATTATTACCTGCTTCTTCTGATACGGTTTTATCAAATGCATCTTTTGTGCTAGATAATGTTTTGTCTACCTCAGTGCCACTCAGACCCAACTTATTGTTTAGGCCTTCTACTAATTCTCCTTTTAAGGAGTCTATTATTGAATCTATCATAATTATTTAAATTGTTTAAAACTTATTCATTTGTTTAAAATCAACAATTAACATACAACCTCAAATAGTCTTTCATTTATTTGAAAGCGTTAGGATGTTCAAACTATTAAGCAATAACCATAAACACATCGTGTTATTTTCATAGTATTAGTGCTTCAATTTATGTCAATTATTAGTTCAATTATACACTATCATGTAATATTTTACAAGCATAAATTCCGTTTGAAACCTATTAAAAAAGCACATTCAATGGCAACTAACTGAATAGTAAACGATTACATATCCCATTGTATTTACCCTATTTTTTTTGGGAAATACTTCATCTCATCACCTCATATACTTAGGGTTCAAACAATATAAATAATCTCCATCGCTGGTATAGATATGTCCATTGGTTGGGTGGTGGGCAATGGGGAATATCCATGATCCATTGGATGCCTCATATTGATCAATCAATGTTTTGCCTGTATTGGCATCAATCGCCAATACACCTCCACTACCAAACCATATCGTATCTTGATGAACTCTAAGCAAACCAGGCATCGAAGCAGTCTCATTGTTTCGCCATATCATCTCACCTGTTTCTTTATTCACCGCATGCATGTGGTCATTATCGGGTTTTACAATCAGCTTTTCATCTATGATTAGAATGTTTGCCGTATTAAAATCATCCTCTGGTCCATCACCTATAAAATATTTCCAGCGGGTCTCTCCGTTGAGTGGATTAATACAATAGGCGTGTCTATCTCCATAAAAATACACCTTATCCCCATCGATAGCTGGGCGTGCACCGCTGCTAAAATTGTCTACCTCATACCGATACCACAAAATACTATCTGCTGTAAGATTATACGCCATTAAGTCCATCTTGCTGTATCCGTACATTCCGTCTGGTCCTATTTTATTATGACCATAAGAACGATTTTGTAATACCAGTATCTCATCTCCGCTGGGATGAATCCATTTTACAGGCATCATTAGATAGGGTGTGAAATCTCCACCTGGCTCATTTTCACCATTTCTAATAGTAAATAGCTCCTCTTTTACCCCAGAATTTATGTCAAAACGATACATGGTGGCAGAAGCTTTGTTAACTGCATCTGCTATGTATATGTAATTATCAATAATACATACACCTCCATAATTATTGGGGTCAGTATAATTCCATAGTATGCTCCCGTCATCTGCATCCAAAACAAACATTCGTTTACTCGTTGAAAGAACTACTCTATTATCTATTATAAAGGAATTTTGACTTGAAAAAGGAGCAAACTCAAACGGCGTAACAATGCGTGTTTGCCATATACTATCGCCTGTTTCTGGATCTAAACAATAAACCCAATAATTATTAGTCTCTCGGGCAGGGTGACCGATGATAACAGTTCCGTTATAATAATGGGGCGTGCTTGATAATTCTCCTCTTTCAAATGCCATTTTCCAAACTAGAGGCGACTGTTCCTCTAAAGGAACAGGAGGGCAATCAGGCTTGCACCCTCCCACACCTAGTATTAAAAGTATAAATACAACTATGTTCATTGCTAATTTCATCTGATTATTTCTCTGGTGTTGCAAAAAATGGATCATAATAGCCTTCAACCCCTCCACGATACAATTTCCTTAGCACTCTTAATGTCTCCTTACTATTTCGTTCCTGAAAGTGGTTATTTTTTTCCATTTTGTCTATTCGACCACCTACCCCAGGGAAAGCTTTTTGGCTTTTTACCAATACCACACCATCGTTGGGATAAAAGGATTCCCTACTCATCTCCTCATATACTTAGGGTCCAAACAATAGAAATAGCTCGCATCACTGGTGTAGATGTGTCCATCGGTTGGGTGGTGGGCAATGGGGAATATCCATGATCCATTGGATGCCTCATATTGATCAATCAATGTTTTGCCTGTATTGACATCAATCGCTAATACACCTCCACTACCAAACCATATCGTATCTTGATGAACTCTAAGCAAACCAGGCATCGAAGCAGTCTCATTGTTTCGCCATATCATCTCACCCGTTTCCTTATTCACCGCATGCATGTGGTCATTATCGGGTTTTATGATCAGTTTATCATCAATTAATAAAATGTTGGCTGTAGCAAAAGAACCTCCAGCTGTTTCGTCAACATGATATTTCCACAAGGTATTTCCCGTTGCTGCATCGATGCAGTGAGCATCCCACGTACCCAAAAAATACACCTTGTTTCCATCGATAGCTGGACGAGACATACTACCTCGCTCATCTATATTTTCACGATACCAAAGCATCGAATCTGCCGTAAGATTCCATGCTAGTATATCCATCTTAGACTCCATATCGGTAAACCATCCATAGGTACGGTTTTGTAGCACCAGTATTTCATCACCGTTGGGATGTACCCACTTGACGGGCATCATCAAATGTGGAGAATAATTGCTCCCATATTCGGACCGATTAATCGTGAAGAGTTTTTCTTTTGTTCCTGAGTTAATATCAAAACGGTACATGGTACTCTCCGTTTTGTTTATCAGATCTGCTATATATATATACCCATCTAACACACTGACTCCTACATAATTATTTGGATCCTCATATTTCCATAAAATTTGGCCATTATCTGCATTCAACACAAACATTCGCTTTCGACTAGAAAATACTATTTTATCTTGATAAATCTGCGATTCTTCATTATCATTTGGACTAAATTCAAACGGGGTAACAATGCGTGTTTGCCATATACTATCACCTGTTTCAGCATCTAAACAATATACCCAATAGTTATTAGCCCTCTCAGACGGGTGACCAAAAATTATATTGCCATTGTAAGTATGTGAGGTGCTCGTTAAACCGCTCCTTTCTAAGCCTTTTTTCCATACGATAGGCGACTGGTTCTCTATAGGTTCAGGGCAATCATCTGGTTTGCAGCTTACCAAGCTGCAAACCAAAGTGACGATAAGTAATATATTCATCTTACAATTCATAAATGTTAGTTTCGTTCTGTATAAAAGTAATCGTCATAACCCCCAGCGTATAATTTTTTTAATGCTTCTTCAGTCTGTGGGCTATTCCGTTCCTGAAAGTGATTGTTTCCCTTCATTTTCCATGTATTGATTTCTTTTACTCCCGGAAATGCTTTTTGGCTTTTTATGAGCACCACCCCATCAGAAGGATAAAAGGCTTCCCTCCTCATCACCTCATATACTTAGGGTTCAAACAATATAAATAATCTCCATCGCTGGTATAGATATGTCCATTGGTTGGGTGGTGGGCAATGGGGAATATCCATGATCCATTGGATGCCTCATATTGATCAATCAATGTTTTGCCTGTATTGGCATCAATCGCCAATACACCTCCACTACCAAACCATATCGTATCTTGATGCACTGTAAGCAAATCTGGCATGGAGGCGGTCTCATTGTTTCGCCATATCATCTCACCTGTTTCCTTATTCACCGCATGCATGTGGTCATTATCGGGTTTTACAATCAGTTTATCATCAATAATCAGAATATTGGCTGTATTAAAATCATCCTCTGGTCCATCACCTATAAAATATTTCCAAATGGTTTCACCGTTCAACGGATTGATACAATAGGCATGTCTATCTCCATAAAAATACACCTTATCTCCATCGATAGCTGGACGTGACATACTACTAAATCCGTCTAAGCGATCTCTATACCATAACATACTGTCTGCAGTAAGGTTCCATGCTAGTATGTCCATCTTATGCTCCATATCGGTATACCATCCATAGGTACGGTTTTGTAACACCAGTATTTCATCACCATTGGGATGTACCCACTTGACGGGCATCATCAAATTCGGAGAATAATTACTTCCATATTCTGACCGATTGATTGTGAAGAGTTTTTCTTTTGCTCCCGAGTTAATCTCAAAACGATACAAGCTGCTCCAGTTGCGATGATCTGTCCCCATTTTATAAAGATATTTATCTATTACACAAGAACCTCCAAAAAAATTATCATTAATCTTATGCCATAAGATTTTTCCTGTTACAGCATCCAATGCAAAAAACCAATAAGATTCTGAAAAGACAATTTTGTTATCATAAATCATAGATTCGTCCCAATCAGTTGCATTAAATCCTCCTGATACTGGAGCCATCGTCTCCCAAATAGTATCTCCAGCATAGGCATTATATGCCCTTATTACATAACCTGATGTCTCCTTTTTTCCTAAGACTATTAAATCTTTGTATAAAAGAGGAGTAGAATTTAGACTAGACTCAGGAGAACTACTAATCAACTTTTTCCATACAACGGGTGATTGATTCTCTATAGGTTCAGGGCAATCATCTGGTTTACAGCTTGGTAAACTGCAAACCAGAGAGATAATTAATAAAATATTCATTAATTTTTTCATATTAACGTTTTCGAAGAGTAGTAAAATAACCGTCATATTTCCCCTTATATAGCTTTTCTAATACTTCTTCGGTCTGAGGACTATTTCGTTCCTGAAAGTGGTTATTTTTTTCCATTTTGTCTATTCGACCACCTACCCCAGGGAAAGCTTTTTGGCTTTTTACCAATACCACACCATCGTTGGGATAAAAGGATTGTTTTTTTATTGGTTTGGTTTTAGCATTAATAGACCATCCTTGTTTTCGATACACATTCAAACCATTGTAGTGGTTTACACACTCATTATAGGTGTTAAAGTGTCGGGTCTGTTTATACCACTTCCCTAACCATCCGTATTTTTCTTCCCAAGTGAGTTCATAGTACGTTTCGTTGACCCACTCAAACGAATCACGATGGTAAGCCCCTATAAGATATCGCCAGTGCGTATTAGCATTATCTAAGAATCTTACAGCCTCCTCTCGATGATGATTCTCCACTAGATTTTTGTTAACAAAATAAGAAGCCATTAATGCACTGAAAATATTACGACCAAAAATACCTGCAGCTTTCCATCTTTTAATTTTTGAATTATTTTCTTGAATAGCTGCCAAATGCTCCGCCCGCACACTTTCTGCTTTATCCACAAAAAAGTTATCGGGTTCTGCCTTCCATGTTGGATAATCTTCTGCCGCAACATCCGTCATATTTGAAATGACTCTCCAGCACTCTGGAGCATCTTCCACCCCATAAAAAGCCACTTTGTGCAACCTACTTTTATGATTATTAATGCTATCCATCACACTCGAATTTGGTGCCATAGCATCCATTGTATTAGTATGTAATCCCTTAATCATAATTGGTACCATTTCTTCTTCAATGAATATATCTTTGTTATCTAATAATTTATCCAGTTTTTTAGAATATCCTCTTAAATTATAAGTACCTTCAAGGTATATTGCATCTACAACACCTGTTATAAATCCTGCGTGTTGATCTTTTGTTAATGCTATATGTGCACCACCGTGTGGTGATCCAAAAGTGACTAATCCATAAAACAATCTCCTATCTCCAAAATCTGTATTATGCTTATGAGTATCCCATTTATAGTCTAAATATCGCGAGCCTATTCCCCCTTGACTGTGAGCTATGATAAAATCATTACTGTAACATCGTGAATCTTTGGTTTGAGAAAACTTACTATGAATATCCACTTCAATTTGTTTATTCACCTCTTGTCCCACGTCATGAAAAGAGGTTTCCCAACCCACATAACTTGGTTTACCACTATTCGTCTTATAATTATTGCTAGTCCACTCTTGAGCATCAGACCAAGATGCTGGAGATCCACTCAAACCATGAATAAATCCAATGTATTTCAAACCTGTATCACTTGCAGGACATGGTGAAAACTCTGATGTTGTTTGCGGTGGTGTATAAATGTCTACCGAATCCGTAAAAAATCGTCCCTTGGTAAGTTCTACATCGTACTTGCACGTATCACATATTCTGGGTGGTTGGGCATAGGCTATACTCACAATGAGCAATAAAACCATGCTAAATATTCCTTGTAGTTTTATGTTTATATTTTTCATATTATATGTTATTTTATCGTTTTTCATTTATTAAAATTGAACTCCTGCTGCTGTTTTTATCACTTTACCTACACTTGGTTTTGAAGCGTTTTTGGTCCTAATATGCACTACATACACACCTGCACGCGAGGTTTGAGGTAGTTTTATGAGTTCGCCTTCTTGTATTTTCCTATTTAAGATGGTTTTACCTGCCATGTCATAGACGATGATATCCAATGGTTTGTTGTTGTATTTTTTGCTATCAATCCGAAAACCATCAGACTCTTGATCTGTCAGTATTTTAAAATCAACTTGCTCCATCATCAAATCAGCTGAGTTGTTATTCGTTAGCTCTTTTCGTTCAGCACTATAACCCTCACTAACTTCTACTAGATAATTATACTTAGATACCACTGTTGTTTTGCGAATACAACATCCATTCTCTCCCAAAAACCATTCGATAGTGGTCTCAGTAGCTGGAAAATACGTTTCATATGCTTCAGCCATCTCAAACTGCGTAACCGTCTCTTGTGTTTTCACCCCTTGTAAATCATAAGATACTGTGCTTGCTATTTTAGAAACATCATCATACATTAATACTTGCTGGTCTGATCGAGCAATTAAAAGTCCTCCTTGGTCTTCTACATCTAAACCCATTTCTTGAAGTTCTATCATTAACTGATTATAGTAGTCTCCATCCAAATTGAGTGTTCCATACGTTAGTTGTTGTTCGTGGTTTAAAAAAGTGGGTTCTTCTTCATGCTCTCGTTCTCTGCTAATCATCAGATTTCCCTCGTTATCATATACTTCGGTATGGTGCTTTCCTATCATGATCCGACCCAACCCAGCCATCCAATCATCACGGACATCTCGTTCTTCGATAAATTGTTTGTCTGTTAGCAAATCGCCTTCCTCATCTACATACTCATCCATCCTGTAAGATTGCATATATCCATGATACTCCGACAGTTCAGAGAAAGTTAAACAACTCCGATCTTCTTCGCCCACCATGGCATAGCTTACTTCGGTTTTTTCATGATAGCTCACCTTGGTTACATAATCTAACGGCACTTGAGCAAAACAGGTCGTCCCAACAAATACACTTAGTACTGTGGAGACTCCTAAAAGTAGTTTTTTCTTTTTCATAGAAGTATTTAAAATTCTAATTGTCAAAATAGGTTCTGCATTTAGTCAATCACAGATTCTATTTTCATATTCTGAAGCAAAATAGGGGGCTAAAAAAGTCTTAAGCAAGACACGAAATGACACTGCATAAATTATTTGTGTCATATTATAACCCAAAATGATAACGAGGTTGATTATGTGACACAGAATGCTTTAAATTCGTGGCATCAATGTCATATATTGACATTGTAACCAATTATGACCTTGAATTCTGACACGAACAAATACCATGATAAATTCAAAAGAGCCCTAACTCTAGCCATTGCTCCAGATAAAAATGTGGCTGCAGTAGTGGCTGATATCTTGAGTATTAGTAAAGAAAGTGCCTACCGAAGATTGAGAGGAGCTTCCCCTTTTTCATTAACAGAGGTTTTACTTCTTAGAGAACGCTTAAACATATCCATCGATGACCTTACATCTAATACGGGTCAGGTTAATTTTAATTTCAAACCAATCTGCAAAGAGCCTCAATTATTTGAAGACTATTTGAAAGATATTATCCATCGATTTAAAAAATTAGCCCATGTAAAAACTTCGAATACGACTAATGTATGCGAAGATTTACCTTTTTTTCGGCAATTTGGCTATCCTGCACTTGCATCCTTCAAAATATTTTATTGGGGTCAGTCCATTACTCAAGACCCCTATTATCGGAACAAAAAATACGCTCCAAGCTCTATTCCTGACCATCTATTAGAACTTACCCAACAAATCCATGAACTATATACTTCAACAGACTCCACTGAGATATGGACTCAAAAAACTATATTCAATACCCTTGCCCAAATTGAATATTATGAGAGTTGTGGGTTGTTCAAATCTAAAAAGGACTTGATACAACTATATGAAGACATTATTATGCTAATAAATGACTTGGAACATGATGCCACTAATAAGTTTAAAACGAACAACCTAAAGCAAGGTGGCGGTAAATTCTCTCTATATTTAAGTGAACTCTCCTTGGATAACAATAGCATATTTTTGGAAACAAACGAACCAAAATATATTGCTCTTGGCTTCAATAGCTTTAACTCCATACAAAGTATAGATCCGAATATTCTTGATGAATACAAATCCTGGCTGGATGCTATGATTAGCAAATCAATTAGTATCAGTGGACAAGCACAAAAAATTCGAAGAGATTTCTTTGAAAAAAACCAATCACTTATTCATCAATCTATGAAGTCCAAACTACCACACCCTATTTTTGAAAAAATACTTCAATAACTTGTGCATGGTTATCCGTTATAAATTACTCCCAAAGTAAAAAAAATGATGTTGATTTGCACCATGCTTTCACCACTTACAGCAATTAGCCCAATCGACGGTAGATATCACAATAAGGTAAACGAATTAGCTCCTTATTTTTCTGAATATGGCCTATTCAAATATCGCGTATGGGTTGAAATAGAATATTTTATCTCGTTATCCAAATTAGGATTGAAACCTTTCCCTGAAATATCAGAAGAAAACCAAACTTTTTTGAGAACTATCTATCAAAATTTTAACGAAGAAGGTGCTAATCAAATTAAGGAAATTGAAAAAACGACCAATCACGACGTAAAAGCAGTTGAATATTTCATAAAAAACAAACTCAAAGGGACCTCCATTGAACCATTTAGTGAATTTGTTCATTTCGGCCTGACCAGTCAAGACATTAACAATACTGCTGTTCCTTTCAGCCTGCAATTAGGTATTGATGAGGTATTGATACCTACTATTAAGAATAGCTTAGAACAAATTGAATCTTTCGCTAAGGAATGGAAAAAAGTGCCCCTTCTTAGTAGAACCCACGGACAAGCTGCAACACCTACCACTGTAGGTAAAGAGTTTGCTGTTTTTGCAGAACGTATTAGAATTCAGTTAGAAACACTTATTCATACTCCTGTAAGTGCTAAATTTGGAGGTGCTACAGGTGCATTCAATGCTCATAGACTAGCTTTCCCAGATGTTAACTGGCCCGAATTCGGAGACCAATTAGTTAATGAATTAGGGTTAGTCCGAAGCTATCCTACAACTCAAATTGACCACTATGATCAATTGGCAGCTATATTTGATGCTCTGAGGCGTATTAATATCATCTTTATGGATTTCGCTAAAGATGTTTGGCAGTATATCAGCATGGATTTCTTCAAACAAAAAATTGTTGCGGGTGAAGTTGGGTCAAGTGCTATGCCACACAAAGTCAACCCTATTGATTTTGAAAATGCTGAGGGAAACCTTGGTATTGCCAATGCACTATTTGATCATTTGAGTAATAAGCTACCCATTAGTAGACTTCAAAGGGATTTGACAGACAGTACCGTATTGAGAAATATAGGTGTACCTCTTTCCCATACATTAATTGCTCTTAAAAGCTTAAATAAAGGAATGGGAAAACTCATCTTAAATGAAGAAGCAATTCATGCAGATTTAAATAAAAATTGGGCAGTTGTAGCAGAGGCTATTCAAACCATTTTGAGGCGAGAAAAAGTGGAAGGGGCATACGAACTACTAAAAGACCTTACAAGAACCAATGACGGTATCAACGAACAAAGTATTGCTGCATTTGTAGCTAAACTAAATGTTTCTGATGCCGTAAAAATGGAGATAAGCAAAATCACTCCGTTTAACTATCTTGGATATGCATCAGAATAAAAATACATTGGTAATTGGTGCATCACCAAAAGCTGAAAGGTATAGCTATAAGGCTACTCAAATGTTGCAAGAATACAATCATAAAGTGGTTCCATTTGGAGTTAAAAAAGGAGCCATCGGAGCACTTAAGATTATGAATGAATGGCCCGAAAAAGAATCATTTGATACGATAACGCTATATATTAATCCGAAACTACAAGAACAATACAACCAAAAAATTATAGCTCTGAATCCTAAACGAATCATTTTCAATCCAGGAACTGAGAACGAAAAACTAGCTGATATGGCTGAACAAAATAATATTCAAACCACAAATGCATGTACATTAGTACTTTTGCGATCTAATCAATATTAAGACATGAAAAAAATCCCATTAATTCTATTTACCTTATTCATCATAAGTTGTACAAAAAGTCAAGAATCTCTCTTGGCAGAAATTCAAGCTTTTGAAAAATCGGAAAAAACAGGCACTCAAGAAGGACTCGAAGAATTATCTAAACTCCATAAAAACTATGGTTTAAAATATTCAGATATCGAAGCTAACAATTATTTGTACGCTGCCGCCCAATACTACTATTACGAAAATGACACCGCAGAATCAATCAATCTGTTGTCTGAATACATTACACGAGACGATAGTTCCGACCGCTATCGAAATGCAGCTATCAATTTAGCCATTATGTATGCTAGAAGACACGAATACGATAAATCTCAAGATTTAATTGCTGAAATTTTGGATAATAACCTTCCCACTCCAGCTCAATGGCAAGATATTATTAAACTCTACCAAGATAAAATTGCAGATGCTACTACCATTCTAAGGCCAAAGGACTTTGAAAACTTAACTATGGGTTATACTGCCGTTGGTAGATTTAGTGATGCTGTCCAGACTCTTGATAATGCAATAGTGAGATGGCCAAAATTTGAAAATCGAAACAATCTCATTTATCGTGCAGGATTCATCGCATGGGAGTATCTGCAAAACACTAAATTAGCAGAAAAGTATTATACCCAATTTTTAAATGAATACCCTAATGACGATAAGGCCGAAGAAGTCAGAGAAATATTGAATTCTGGGATGCTCGAAATGTCTGATGAGGCCATACTTAACATGTTAAAAGGTAAATAATGCCCATAGCACTAATCACAGGAACAACTGCAGGAATTGGAGCTGCTACTGCTAAAATACTTGCGAAAAACGGGTATGATTTAATCCTAAATGGTCGAAGAAAAGAACGTCTGGAAGAACAAAGTCAAGAGCTTGAAGACCAATATGCGATTAAAACAAAGATTATGCATATTGATGTACGAAACCATGACGAAGTAAAACAATACGTTGGAAATTTACCATCAGAGTGGAGTTCGATTGATTTACTTGTCAATAATGCGGGATTAGCAGCAGGATTGAGCAGCATTGAATCTGGAAGTATTGACCACTGGAATCGAATGATTGACACCAACATAAAAGGTCTTTTACATATAACAAAATACGTAACTCCTTTACTAAAAAACACAAAAGGACATATCATTAATATTGGTTCTATTGCAGGTAAAGAAGTTTATCCAAATGGTAATGTTTATTGTGGTACAAAGCATATGGTAGATGCACTAAATAAGGCAATGCGAAGAGAATTAGCCGAATTTGGAGTTCGTGTTACAAGTATAAATCCAGGTGCTGTGGAAACTGAATTTTCTGTGGTACGTCTTGACGGAAATGTTGAGAAAGCTAAAAAAGTCTATAACGGTTTTGAAAATCTAGTAGCTCATGACATTGCTGATGCAATTTGGTTTGCAGTAAGCCGTCCAAAGCATGTCAACATCAATGAATTAATCATCATGCCATCAGCACAACCCGCCGCTGGCGAAGTCATTCGAAACAAAGGGCTTTAGATTAATAACCAGAAGCTCCAGCTAGACGAGTATCCCTAGAATGAATACTCATGACAGGAAATGTACTGCTATTGACCAACTGTTGTGCATATGTTCCCATAAATAAACCGGCACTCTCAGTTTCCGTCATAATAAGCATCAAACCTGCATTTACCTCCTCACCGTAACTAATACATGATTCTGCAACATTTACACCGAATTTCTCCTCTTGAGTACATTTAATACCTCTCTCAGATAAATAATTTATCGTTTGATTAACATAAGCATGAACATGTTTTTGTGTTTCTGAGGAGTTGCTTTTTGAAATTCCTAACACATGAACAGTCGCACCAAAGGCTTTTGCTAATTTAATGCAATAAGGTACTTTTTGGCGTGTCGTATTTGAGTCTAATAAAGGAAGAAGTATATGGTTTAATTCAGGGGAAGAAAATTTTTCAGGCACACTAATAACAGGACAAGTCGAACTACTTATCACCTTAAATGCATTCCCTCCCATCCATAGGGGTTTCCAACCACTTGTTCCATGAGTTCCAATAAGAATCAAGCTATAATTATGCTCTAGCTCTAGTTTTATCACTTCATCATAGACAGTACCAGATCGTTCAATAATATCAATTTTCAGATGCTTATTTTGTGAGAAATCTTCTAAATAAGCCTTATTCTTTTCTTGATTTATATCTTCTTCTGATACAACAAGTGCTGTTATTTCAGAATCAAATTCCCTGGCCACTCCATAGGCACTTTGAAGAGCTGATTTTGAAGAATCACTTCCATCAAATGCTATTAAAATTTTTTTAAATGCTGTATCCATAATAATCTGTTTTAAATGTCTTTGGTGCAATAAATTTAACTAAAAAAAAAGTAAAAATCAAGTTAAATAGATTTTACGGATGATAGTGAATCAGACTTCAGATGTAAAAACACAGATCTAAATACTAGTTGAAACGAAAATCTAAGCCTAAAGAATTCAGTTTCTTTTTGGTAATTTCATCCATTTGTATTTTGTATCTTTGAGACAAGGCTTGAACACTTTTTTCTCCATTTCTGATTTTAAAGGCCAGTTTTACTTTGCCCCGTTCGTCTATCAAATCAAATATAGACTCCATAATTGTTTCATTAACATCCTCCGCTTTAATCTCAAGGGTAACCTTCTTTAATTGATGTTCTACAGTATCTTCTAAAAAAGTCATTTGCAATAGATTTAAATCTAATTTTTCAGGATCACGATAGCTCTTTTCTCCTTTTGCTGAGATAAATATTTGGGCATTTAGCTCAATCCATGGTTTAAACTGTGTATACTTTTCTCCAAATAGAGCAAACTCACGTGTCCCACTAAAATCCTCCAGTGTGAATATGCAGAAGGGTTTACCATTTTTACTAACTGAATCTCTAACAGTCGTAATAAGCCCAGCGAGTTTTATTTCAGCTCCCTCTAACTTTAAATTTTGCTCCTCTAAGTTTAAGATATTATGAGTTGTAAAATGATCAATTTCAAACTTATAGTTGTTTAATGGATGTCCAGAAATATATATTCCAACAAGCTCCTTTTCAAGTTGGAGTTTCTCCATAAGAGACCACGGTTCTACTGTTGGTAATTCTGGCTCTGATATTTCTAATGAGCCAGCACCTCCAAATAGTGACGCTTGATTGCTCAACGCATCACTTTGGACTTGATTTCCAAATTTAACAGCCAAATCTACACCTTTACCCTGCCCTAAATCGGCTACATATGCTGACCTATTTACTCCAAACTCATCGAAAGCTCCTGCAATGGCCAAATTTTCTAGTGATTTCTTATTGACTACACGTTGATTGACTCGTTTACAAATACCAAAAATACTTTTGTATACTCCGTTCTCATTTCGTTCTCTAATAATCTCCTCTGCAGCTGTATCTCCAACTCCTTTGATTGCTGCTAATCCAAATCGTATTGCTCCGTCTTTGTTAACACTAAACTTACGCTCACTTTCATTGGCACTAGGGCCTAAAATTTCAATTCCCATCCACTTGCATTCATCCATAAAAAAGCTCACCTTCTTAATATCATTCATATTATGAGTAAGTACAGATGCCATAAATTCTGCTGGATAATGAGCTTTAAGATATCCAGTATGAAATGCTAAATATGCATAACATGTACTGTGACTTTTATTAAATGCATATGAGGCAAAAGCTTCCCAATCCGTCCATACCTTTTTGAGTATTGTCTCATCATGACCACGTTCAGTACCTTGTGAAATAAATAAGTCAAAGAGCTTATTCATCTCTTCAATTTTCTTCTTTCCCATCGCCTTTCTTAAGCTATCTGCCTGTCCCTTAGTAAAACCAGCAAGTTTTTGGGAAAGAAGCATTACTTGCTCTTGATAAACTGTAATCCCGTAGGTGTCTGCAAGATATTCCTGCATATCATCTAGATCATAATTAATAGCTTCACGACCATGTTTACGTGCAATAAAGTTTTTAATATACTCCATTGGCCCTGGACGATAAAGGGCATTCATAGCTATTAAATCCTCAAATTTGTCGGGCTTCAACATTTTCAGATTCTTCTGCATGCCTGGGCTTTCAAATTGAAAAATACCGTTGGTGTTTCCCTTTGAAAATAGTTCTAAAGTTTTTTTATCATCTAATGGGATCTCGTCAGGAATTATGGTAACGCCTCGCTTATTCTTAATTATTTCGACTGCATCTTTAATGATTGTCAGTGTTTTGAGGCCTAAAAAATCCATTTTTAGTAGACCAGCTGACTCAACGACACTGTTATCAAATTGGGTGACTAGCAAGTCTGAATCTTTGGCTGTCGTTACAGGCACATACTTGGTAATATCATCTGGCGTAATGATAACACCACAAGCATGAATACCTGTATTTCTAACTGATCCCTCCAAGCGTTTAGCTGTCCTAATCATTTGCCCTATGGAATCATCATTTTCTGAAAGTTTTCTGAAATCTTCAGCAGCCTTAACCTGTTCAGAGTTCATGTCTCCTTTTAGTTTTTTGTCAATCCCCTCCTCTCCCAACACCTTCTTTAAATTAGCACTAAGATGAGCTGGAAAGGTTTTCGTTACCTTATCTACCTCACCTAATGGTACGTCCAACACTCGACCAACATCTCTCAATGATGAACGAGCAGCCATACTTCCATATGTAATAATCTGAGCTACTTGATTTTTTCCATATTTATCTACTACATAATCAATTACTTTTTGTCTTCCTTCGTCATCAAAATCAATATCAATATCGGGTAATGATACACGCTCTGGATTAAGGAAACGCTCAAATAGTAGGTCATAAGCAATGGGGTCCACATTGGTTATTCCAAGACAATAGGCAACAGCACTTCCTGCTGCTGAACCCCTCCCAGGTCCAACTGAGACACCCATATCTCTGGCAACACTTGTGAAATCTTGAACAATCAAAAAATAACCTGGATAACCTGATTCTTTAATTACTGAAAGTTCAAATAACAATCGCTCTTCAATATCTGATGTCATGCTAGGATATCTTCTTTTAGCACCCTCAAATGTGAGATACTTTAAATAATCATCCTGACTTTTAAACTTTGATGGCATGACAAAATTAGGTAGCAAAACATCTCGAGTTAATTGAGGAGTTTCTATACTATCAACAACAATATTTGTGTTATCTAGAGCTTCGGGAATATCCGCAAAGAGCCTACCCATTTCTTCTTGGCTCTTGAAAAAGAACTCATTATTTGGAAATGCAAAACGCATTCCTTTTCCATATCCCTTTGGGTCTGTAATTCTAGAGCCAGTATTAACACATAGAAGAATATCATGTGGCAAAGCATCATCCTCTTCCATGTAGTGAGAATCATTCGTAGCAATAATTTTCAGATCATATTTTTTAGCGAAACTTATAAGTACCTGATTTACGTCTTCTTGACTCATCCCTGTACCATCAATATTCTGAATACCATGACGTTGCAGCTCAATGTAAAAATCCTCACCAAATATATCAATGTACTCCTTTAAAATAATCTCAGCCTCTTCCTCACCTTTGAATAAGATTGCTTGAGGTATCTCTGCACCAATACAACAAGATGTGGCAATTAGACCCTCACTGTGTCTTTTCAGTACGGCTTTGTCTATTCTTGGAAATTTACCATACAAACCTTCCATGAAACCAATGGAACACAATAGAGATAAATTTTCGTATCCTTTCTGATTTTTAGCTAAAATAAGTTGATGAAACCTCTTATCCCTGGTATCGCCTACAAAAGACCTTCTGGTCCTATCCTCTACCATGTAAAATTCACATCCTATAATCGGTTTCACTCCATGCTTAAGACCTGAATTAACAAATTTGAATGCACCAAACATGTTTCCATGATCAGTGAGAGCAACTGCTCTCATTCCATCTGCTTTTGCCTTAGCAAACATATCATCAATTGGAGAAGCTCCATCAAGTAAAGAAAACTGACTATGGCAATGTAAATGAGAGAATGAAGGCATTGTTTATTCTATTTTATACAAGTATAGTTTAAATAAGATGTAATCATTTAAGATTTTGATTGACTCCATAGATATATCAGCTGGATAGTTTTATTATTGTTTTGATTTTTAGCAATTTGAAGAAGTTATTCCAATACCTTAACAAATTTTACACAGACCATTTTAGTTGGAAAGAACTCACCATTGCTTTGATTTTTATTGTCGGATTTTGCTTTTTTAAATATTACAAATACATCCCCCATTACAACAATGACATATCATTGCTGACAAGTTGGTGGTATAAAGCATTTTATCAAAATCTTAAATTACCTTTTCATTTTGTGCTCTATCTGACACCGTTATTAATTGGATATTTTATTCATAGCTTAATTCATAACCGTTGGGAATTTTGGAAGAATCCACGATTTATCGCCCTATTAATATTTGGAGTTCTTGTATTTTCCTTTAGGAGTTCCATCACATTTTTCGTGAGTGATTGGTTAGATCAAAATTCAAATTATGCTCACGCAGATTGGTTAAATAAGATTATGGGGACCATAGCTCGTGGTCTTTTTGTCTTTACCGTTTTATTCATATACTGGTATTTCACAGACAAATCCAACCAACCTTTCTACGGATTCACATCCAAATATTTTGATTTCAAACCCTACTTGGTCATGTTAGCTTGTATGATTCCACTTATTGCAGCTGCAAGTACTCAAGCTGATTTTTTGTCATCATATCCTCGAGTTCAACGTTTGCAATCAATTGACATTAGCACACCCAATCATTGGAAATTCTTTGCGATTTATGAGATTTTATACGGATTAGACTTCTTCACTATCGAATTTTTTTTTAGAGGTTTTATGATTCTTGCATTTGTTGGAATTGTAGGGCCAAAAGCCATAATTCCTGTCGCATATATGTATGTTGTAATTCATTGGAATAAGCCTATGGGAGAACTCATTAGCTCATTTTTTGGAGGAAGTCTTCTAGGTATCATATCTTACTACAGTAAGTCTATTTGGGGAGGTATCATTGTACATGTTGGAATTGCATGGATGATGGAGATAGGTGCATTCATTAGTAAATATTTTTTTCCATGAATGAATTTTTAGCATCAGATATCAAATTTTTAAAAGGCGTAGGATCTACTCGTGCTGAAGTTCTTCAAAAAGAACTAGGAATATTCTGCTTTAATGATCTCTTAAATTATTTCCCATTTAGGTATGTAGATCGGTCTAAGTTTTTTAAAATATCTGAAATCGACTCGGAATCAAGCTACATTCAAATAAAAGGAAAAATCAAGCACATAGAGGAAGTAGGAGCCACTAAAAAACAACGACTAGTTGCCATATTTTCAGATGGTAATCAAGAAGTTGAGCTGATTTGGTTTAAGGGGATTAATTGGATTAAAAAGTCTATTAAGATCAATGAAGAAATTGTAATTTTTGGCAAACCAAATCACTATAAAGGTAGTATCAATTTTAATCATCCCGAGTTAGACACGGTTGAGAATCGATTAAAATCTGCACCACTTGAAGCGGTATATCATACCACGGAAATGATGAAGAATAGACGTATTGAAACTAAGATCATTCGTCAAATCACTCAAAATATTGTAAAACATGAGCGGTATGCAATACCCGAAATATTTACTGAGAAATTTTGTGAAAAGTATAAACTCATACCCCGATATAAAGCATTTAAATATATTCATCAACCTCCCAGTCATCGACATATTGAAGCAGCTCAATATCGCTTCAAATTTGAAGAGTTATTTTTTTTACAATTTCCCTTCATTCAAAAAAAGATAAATAGGAAAGAGGTTAATCAGGGAATTATTTTTGAAAAAAAGGAAATGCTTTATAATAAATTTTTAGAGCAACACCTCGTATTTGACTTAACAAACGCACAAGAACGTGTTCTAGCTGAAATATCAGAAGACCTTTACTCAGGCAAACAAATGAATAGGCTATTGCAGGGTGATGTTGGAAGTGGGAAAACCATTGTGGCTTTTTTAACCGTATTGCGAGCAATCGATAATTACTATCAGGCAAGCTTAATGGCTCCTACAGAAATATTGGCTATTCAGCACTACATTGGTCTTAAGGAATTTGCTGACAAAATAGGTGTACAAATTGGATTACTTACTGGCTCAACTACAAAAAAGGAACGCACAGAACTTCACGATAAATTACAAACAGGTGAGATAAAACTGCTGATAGGCACCCATGCCTTGATAGAAGACGCTGTTTTATTCAAGAAATTAGGACTAGTTATAATTGATGAACAACATCGGTTTGGTGTTGCACAACGAGCCAAACTACAGAGTAAAGGAATTCAAAATCCACACGTTTTGGTTATGACCGCAACCCCCATACCTCGCACTTTAGCTATGAGTATGTATGGAGACCTGGATTATAGTGTCATTGACGAAATGCCTGCGGGTCGTAAACAGATTAAAACAGCTCACAGATTTGGGTTTGCACGTCAAAAGGTGCATGAGTTCGTCAAAGAACAAGTAATCAAAGGCAGACAGGCATATATTGTTTATCCATTGATTGAAGAATCTGAAAAGTTAAATTACAGGGATCTAAATAATGGGTATGATGAACTCCTTTTAACTTTTCCTAGACCAAAATTTCAAGTTGAAATGCTTCATGGTAAGATGAAACCTAGTGATAAAGAAGCAAAAATGAAAGATTTTGCAGAGGGCAAAATAGACATTTTGGTTAGCACCACCGTAATAGAAGTTGGAATTAATGTCCCAAATGCAACGATTATGATTATTGAAAGTGCTGAAAAATTTGGCTTATCTCAACTTCACCAACTTCGTGGAAGGGTCGGTCGAGGAGGAGAACAGAGTTATTGTATACTGCTAAGTAGTAAAAAATTGAGTAGTAATGCAAAAACAAGACTTCAAGCCATGGTTCAATCATCAAGCGGATTTGAGTTAAGCGAAATTGACATGCAGCTCCGTGGTTTTGGTGATATTGCTGGGACTAGACAAAGTGGTCTTGATCAACTGAAACTAGCCTCACTAAATACAGATTCAAACATAGCAGACGAGGCTCGAAATGCTATAGTAGAAATACTAAGTACAGATCCTCAGTTGTCAAATCATCATAGTCTTTATCTTTTTATGAAAGACAAGCAAGGGTATACTGATTGGGAAAATATCGCTTAAAGCTACTCAATTAAACTCTTTAATTTTATGTAATTATTGGCAACATTCTGTTTGTGGGTTTCTTCAGCATACATAAATAACCTTGATTTATTGCTCAATGATTTAAGCGTTACAAAAGTTGAAACCCGAGTATGTGCAGTATCCAATGACTTAAATTGAATATGTTCATTCCATTCAAAAAAATCTTTAATTTCACCATTAGTCGAATAACTTTCATTGGGTTGAAATGATAAAACGACCTTATCCATAACCATGGAATTTTCTCCCTGATAAAAAACCTGAAATTTTCCTCCTACTTCTAGAACATGACCACTACCTGTGCTAACATCATCTACACCATCGACCCACTGAGGGAGAAGCAAGGGGTCAGTCATTGAGGAAAATACTTTATCAACTGGAGCATCAAAATCTTCATTTACTTGAAAAGTTAATTCACTCGGTGCCATAAAAATTAGACCAAAGTATGATGCTACTATGAGCACTAAAAAAACGCCTGTGTATTTAAGAATTTTCATTAATAATTAATCCGTCAACCTAGCCACATATTTACCTAGGACATCAAGTTCAATGTTTACTTTCTCACCAACCTTTAATGTGTGAAAATTTGTATGCTCATAAGTATATGGTATTATAGCTACACCAAACTGTCTGTTATTAACACCTGTAACCGTCAAACTTGTACCGTTGATAGTAATAGAACCTTTTTGAATAATCAGTTTTTCAGGTGAATGATCATGGATATTTGTAAAATGCTCATCCAATTGAAATTGATATTCCCAACTACCATCCTTATCCTGAATTTCAATAACTGATGCCACGCCATCAACATGCCCTTGAACTATATGACCATCTAAACGATCATTCATGCGAATGCATCGTTCAAAATTAACTTTATCACCCGTCCTCAAATCTCCAAGATTTGTCAATTTTAGAGTTTCTTCAATTGCAGTTACTTTATAGGAATTCCCATTTATAGAAACAACGGTTAGACATACTCCGTTATGTGCAATACTTTGATCTACCCTTAAATCATGGGCATACTCACTCTCAAATGTAAAATGAATGTTTGTTCCATCTCTTTCTATTTCAAGAACAACTGCAAGAGACTCTATGATACCACTAAACATGGATCAACTATTTAGTTACACTTCCATCCAAAAATTCACGATTCATTCGAGCAATATTACTGAGAGATATTCCTTTTGGACACTCTACCTCACATGCTCCAGTATTCGTGCAATTACCAAAACCCTCTGAATCCATTTGAGCCACCATATTTTGAGCTCTTTCTTTTGCTTCTACTTGTCCTTGAGGGAGCAAAGCATACTGAGATATTTTGGCTCCGACAAATAGCATTGCACTACTATTTTTACATGTAGCAACACATGCACCACAACCAATGCAAGTAGCTGCATCCATAGCAAGATCTGCATTTTCTTTTGGTATAGGTGTAGCATTAGCATCTTGAGTATTTCCACTTGTATTCACTGAGATGTACCCTCCTGAATGCTGTATTCTATCAAAAGCACTTCGATCGATAACTAAATCCTTTAAGACTGGAAAAGCATTTGCTCTAAATGGTTCAATGAAAATTGTATCCCCATCTTTAAAGCTTCTCATGTGCAATTGGCATGTTGTTGTACCTTTTACAGGACCATGTGCTTCTCCATTGATAAACATGGAGCAACTTCCACAAATTCCCTCTCTACAATCATGATCAAATGCAACAGGACGCTCACCATTGTCTATGAGTTGTTGATTTAAAACATCCATCATTTCAAGAAAGGACATATGTTCAGATATCCCTTCCAGTTGATAATCAACCATCTTTCCTTTTTCTTGGGGACTATCTTGTCTCCATACTTTAAGATTCAAATTCATGTCTTTCATGGTTACTTATATGATCTTTGTTTTAATTCAATATCGTTAAATTCTAATCCCTCTTTGTGAAGTATCGCCTCACTTGGAACACCTGTATGTTCCCATGCCGAAACGAATGCATAGTTCTTGTCATCACGAAGAGCTTCTCCTTTTTGCTCTCCACTTTTCTCTACATATTCCTCTCTGAAATGTCCACCGCAACTTTCATTTCTTTCAAGAGCATCTTTGGCAAATAACTCACCTAACTCTAAAAAGTCAGCAACACGACCTGCCTTTTCAAGCTCTTGATTTAATTCGTAAGCACCTCCAGGTACACTTACATTTTTCCAAAAATCATCGCGTAATTCTGATATTTCTTTGATGGCTTCTTTAAGTCCATTTTCATTTCTAGCCATACCACACTTGTTCCACATGATATTGCCCAGTTTCCTATGATAATAATCTACCGAATGTGTTCCGTTATTATTTACTAGACCCTCAATACGGTCTTTAACATGCTTTTCAGCTTCTTCAAACTCTATTGTGTCTGTTGATATTTGACCCGTCCTGATGTCTGATGAGAGATAGTCTCCAATAGTATAGGGTAATACAAAATATCCATCCGCTAAACCTTGCATCAATGCTGAAGCTCCTAATCTATTTGCCCCATGGTCAGAAAAGTTTGCTTCACCAATAGCATAACAACCAGGAATAGTCGTCATTAGATTGTAGTCTACCCATATTCCACCCATCGTGTAATGAACTGCTGGGTATATCATCATTGGTGTTTCGTATGGATTATCCGCCACAATCTGTTTGTACATATCAAAAAGATTCCCGTATTTGGCTTTGACGATTTCTTTCCCTAATTCTCGAATTCTTGATTCAGTGGCATTATTTTCACCCTTAATCGTAGCCTGTTCTTCTCCGTAACGAACAATAGCTGCAGCAAAATCAAGATACACTGCTTCTCCAGTAGCATTCACTCCATAGCCTTCATCGCAACGTTCCTTAGCTGCTCTACTGGCAACATCTCTAGGCACTAAATTACCAAATGCTGGATAACGTCTTTCAAGATAGTAATCTCTATCTTCTTCTTTTATCTCGGTTGGCTTAAGTTTACCATCACGAATCGCTTGAGCATCCTCCTTTTTTGCTGGAACCCATATTCTTCCGTCATTTCTTAATGACTCAGACATAAGTGTCAGTTTACTTTGATAATCTCCACTTCTAGGTATGCAAGTCGGGTGAATTTGAGTGTAACAAGGATTCGCGAAATGAGCCCCACGTTTATGAGCTTTCCATCCTGCAGTAACATTACTACCCATTGCGTTTGTACTTAGATAAAATACGTTACCATACCCCCCAGTACCCAAAACTACCGCATGAGCCGAATGCCTTTCTATTTCTCCTGTAACTAAATTTCTTGCTATGATACCTCTTGCCTTACCATCCACGATAACTACATCTAGCATTTCATGGCGATTATACATTTTTATTTTCCCTCTAGCAATCTGTCGATTCATGGCAGAATAAGCTCCAAGTAACAATTGTTGACCTGTCTGACCCTTGGCATAAAAAGTTCTACTTACTAAAACTCCTCCAAAAGAACGATTATCTAATAATCCACCATAATCACGGGCAAAAGGAACACCTTGAGCTACACATTGATCAATAATATTCGTTGAAACTTCAGCTAGTCTATGAACATTTGCTTCTCTGCTTCTGTAATCCCCTCCTTTAACCGTATCATAAAATAATCGATAAATAGAATCACCATCTCCTTGGTAATTTTTTGCGGCATTTATACCACCTTGAGCAGCAATCGAATGAGCTCTTCGTGGAGAGTCTTGATAACAAAATGCTTTAACATTATATCCCTGCTCAGCTAATGTTGCTGCCGCACTTCCCCCGGCAAGTCCAGTACCGACCACGATAATATCGATATTTCTCTTATTGGCTGGATTAACCAAATTAACCTTGTCCTTATAAGTCGTCCATTTATCCTTAATTGGACCTGCTGGTATTTTTCCGTCTAATGTTGACATATTTAAAATGCTAATTTCTAATTAATGAGGATGAATGTTGTAGTGGTAAATAGCAATAATTACAAATCCAAGCGGAACTGCAATTGCGAATAAATTCCCTAGTTTCTTGATAATTGGAGTATATTTTGAATGGTTGAAACCTACCGATTGAAAAGAAGACTGGAAACCGTGAAGTAAGTGTAATGAAAGCATCACAAATGCAACAACGTACAAAATGACTCGAATAGGTTGATGTGCAAATTTAGCAACTAGTTCTTCATGATAACGAAAATGATCTGTGCCATGTAACATTCCACTCATATCTCCCTGAACATACTTTGTATTTATTTCTGGTAACCAAAAATCATAAAAATGAATTGCTAAAAAAGCGAGAACAGCTAAACCAGAAATAATCATATTACGACTCATCCATGTGGCATTAGCACTTCCTTTATATTTCGCATATTTAATGTCTCTTGCCTGATTATTTTGATATTCTAAGTACATTCCCCAAACAAAATGAAAAACTACAGAAAAGATCAAGATGGGCTGAAGTACGAGTTGAACAAGTGGATTGGTCCCCATAAAATGAGAAACTTCATTAAACATATCTGCATTAATTACAGACAAAAGATTTATGCTTAAATGCTGCAGCAAAAACAACATCAAAAAGAAACCAGTTAGTGCCATAAGGACTTTTTTACCTATGCTAGATAAATTCTGTTTTTTGGTCGACATATCTTAATTTTAGAACAACAAAATTAACATTGTGTTTAGAAGGGACTAAACTTTATTTTGATATTAAATCAGTTCTAAATAAAATTTGCTGTAATGTATAAAATAATTCGAGGTTTCTTTTTCTTGATGTCAGCTGAAAAAGCTCACTACACCACCATGTTTATTTTCAAGTATTTAAGTAAACTTCCCTTTGTCTTTAATTTTTTTCAATTTGAGGACAAACCGACCAAAGTTGACGGTCTAATCTATAAGAATCAAGTAGGTTTAGCTGCTGGATTTGACAAAGACGGAAAATTCTTACAAGAACTTTATACCTTAAATTTTGGGTTTGTCGAGATTGGAACGGTCACTCCAAAACCACAAAGCGGGAACCCCAAACCAAGATTATTTAGGTTAAAAAAGGACCGAGCACTTTTAAACCGAATGGGTTTTAACAATGAAGGATTAAAAGCCCTAAAATCGAGATTAATAACATTCAGAAAAAAAGAACGTGATTGTTCAATGAAAATTGGTATAAATATTGGAAAAAATAAAACAACACCCAATGAAAATGCAGTAGATGATTACGTGAAATGTTATGAAGGTTTATATGATTTAGCAGATTTCTTTATTGTTAACGTTAGTTCCCCAAATACACCTAACTTACGTGAGTTACAAAACAAAGATGAATTGCTCAAAATATTAAATGCCTTAATATCAATTCGCTCAGACAGAGAAGTATGGAAACCACTTTATCTTAAAATAGCTCCAGATCTAACTCTAACACAATTGGACGAAATCATAGCCTTGCAAAAGGAAATCTCATTTGAGGGTATTGTTGCCACTAATACTACTATAGACCGAACCCTTCTTAAAGAGAGTAACCACAAAATCGTTACGGAATTAGGTAATGGTGGCATAAGCGGTCATATCATCCTTGATACATCTAATAAAATTGTCCAATATATCCGTAAAAAATCTGATATGACAATTATTGGAGTTGGTGGGATTGAAGATGCAAATTCTGCAAAATCAAAGTTAGAAGCTGGAGCGAATTTGCTTGAAATTTACACTGGCTTTGTTTATTCGGGACCTGGATTAATTAAGGAAATCGGTACGATGGACTGATACTATTTTTTCTTCCTCAGTTTATTACCTTTCCTTCTTTGTCGCTCAGTTAGCCCAGTATATCTTCTTGGATATTTTTCAATATCTTTCAGCAGTAGTTTTAATTGAGCAATTGTAGAATCCAAGTGATTATACAATGATTTGTCGTGGACGAGCATCCCCAACGATCCATCTTTTTGATTAATCGCCATAGTTGTTTTAGATAATTCTTCTGAAAGTGTATTAATTTGACTAGCTAGCTGATTAAATTCAATTTGATTAAGGTCTTTAGAAGTTTTATCTAACTCAAGAAGAATTGTATCAATCTTGGGTGTTAATCCGCCCAAGCCAGAAGTTGTTTTTTCAACGTCATTTAAAATATTAGCAATCTGGACATCTTTACCATCAAGAAGTTTATTAAGCTTATCTGCAGTTTCTTTAAATGATCTTAAAGCAAGAGATGCATCTCTTAGAGTTCCCCTTAAATCAACACCGGCAATAGCTGTATCCATATTCCCTAATACTGAGTTTACACTCTGTGTTATTGGAGTAAGAACACCACTCACTGCTTGAGCGATTCCCTGATCTTGTTGAGCTATAAAAAAATCGCCATTTTGGGCAATTTGCTTGCTATTTCCAAAAATGATTTCAACTGCCTTACTTCCAATCATGTCATTATTGACGATCTTCATAATTGAATTTTTAGGAATCTTTATATCCTCTGAGACAATTACTCCAACTGTAAGTTCTAACGTCTCATTGTTCATCTGAACTGAGCTAACACTACCAACTTTATATCCATTAATAAGTACTGGGTTAGACTTAAATAGTCCCTCAATCTTTTTATACTTTCCGTAATATTCGTTACTAGTAGTGAAAATATCTTCACCTTTCATAAAATTGTATCCTATTGCTAAAATCGCAATAGCAATGGCGACTAAAACACCTACTTTACTTTCCTTTGATATTTTCATGATTACTGACTTTCAATTAGTTTTTATATAAACTGAATTAATATCTTGGTCCAAATATAATGAGAACTTTAACCTCTTAATCTGCTTGATAATGTTAATAATGCACATTAATGTAGTTTTTCTGGTTCATTATGGTCCAATTTATCATTCAAATCCTAAAGAATATGAAACGAACTTATTTAATTAATATTTTCTTAATTTTACCTTAAACCATCTAAATGTCTTAAATTTTATATACAAAATGAAAAGGCACATAATCTTGTCTAATATAATTGTTGGTTTGAACGATTATTGCAGTAAGTTATTTTTTGAAAAGAATCAGGTTTACATATAGTCCTAGTTCATTTAGCAACCCATACCAAATATGTCGATTTTTACTTTTGGTAGGTGGTGCTTTTATGCATCATGTAGTTTTGGCTCAAAGTGTTGATAGTTCCCAAAATTTTGATATTAAAACTGATTCAATTTCTGAAGATTCAACCTTATTCTCAATATCTAGTCATCAATCAGATATAGAAGATCAAGTAGAATATGACGCAAAAGATTCAACTATTATGGACTTAAATGCTCAAAAGGCATATTTATACGGTCAAGCTCAAATTATCTTTCAAGACATAACGCTAAATGCTGATTATATAGCTATCGATTTTCGAACAAAAGATGTATTTGCAACAGGAATTATTGAAGATTCAACACAAAATTACATTGGACGACCTGCCTTTGATGATGCTGGGAAAATATATGAAGCTGACACCATGAAGTATAACTTTGAATCCAAAAAGGGAATATCCTATGGTGTACTCACAACAGAAAAAGACGGTTACATTCATGGCGAACGAGTTCTAAGGGATAGTCAAGAAAACATATATGTAAAAAATGCTCAATTTACAACGTGTAATTTACCAGACCCCCATTTCTACATCAAGGCTGACAAAATCAAAGTTATCCCTGGAAAACAAATCATTACTGGACCCGCTAACCTAGTCATAGAAGGCATCAATACTCCACTAGTGGTTCCTTTTGGCTTTTTCCCAATACCAGAAAAGAGAAAACACGGAATACTTTTCCCAACTTTTGGACAATCGCAAGAAAGGGGATATAATCTCCGTGGACTTGGTTATTATCTTCCAATAAATGATTTTTTTGACGTACAAATTGCAGGCGATATCTATTTTAGAGGCAGTTGGGGTTTTACGCTAAGATCAAATTATTATAAACGGTATAAATATCGAGGAAACTTACAATTCAGCTTCAATAGGAATGAATTTGGGGAACCTGAATCTCCCTCATTTCGAGTTTCTAACGATTACAGTCTAAGATGGAATTACACGAAAGATGCTAAGTCAAGGCCTGGGAGTAATTTCAGTGCTAATGTGAATTTTGTAACCAGTAGTTTTCTTAAAAACAATACCACAAATTATGAGGATATAATAAGTACAAATTCTAATTCAAGTATCTCTTACAGTCGTGGATTATTTAATCGAAAAATAAACCTAAGCATAGCAAGTAACATAAACCAAAATTTGAGTACAGGTAACTTAACCATGACACTACCCCAAATGACTGCTAGCATGAGTAGACAAATGCCTTTCAAAACTTTTAATGCAAAAAATAAAACAATCAGAAGTTTTATGAGAAACTTTGGTGTATCATACCAAGGAACATTTAGAAATGAAATTAGAACAATTGACACCACATTGATTGGTGGCATTCAAGAGCAACTTAGTGGTAAGCCCTCTATTAACTCAACAAATCTTAGAGAAGGGATTAAGAATGGAATTAGTCATCGTATACCAATAAGTACATCCTTTAAGGCATTAAAATGGATTACTGTGTCACCAAATTTTAGCTTTGACGAATATTGGTATTTGGAAACAACTGAAAAAAAATGGGATGATGAGAAAGACTCACTAATTACTAATTCTATCAAGGGATTTGATCGTGCTGTATCTTATAGAACAAGCATAAGTTTAAGTACCATTTTGTATGGGATGAAAATTTTCAAAAAGGAAAGTAAACTACAAGCTATTCGACATGTTATCCGTCCAAATATGTCAGCAGTATATAGCCCAGACTTTTCAACGGGAGAAGAAAATGGTTACAGAACAGTTCAAACTGACACACCTCAAATTTTTAATTCTTATTCAATATATGAAAATGGGTTGTTAGGTAGGCCATCCTCTGGACCTCAAGCATCTATCAATTTTGGGGTTGGGAATAACCTTGAAATAAAAATTAAATCACAAAAAGACACATCCAACGGAGGAATTAAAAAAATTAAAATCATTGAAAATCTAAATATAAGAAGTGGTTACAACTTTCTTGCTGATTCATTTAACCTATCTACCTTTAGTATTAGTGGGAACACCACTATACTTAATAAAATAAGAATGACATTTGGAACCTCATTTGATCCATACCAATGGGAATTAGATGATAATAAAACTAGATCATATCGTCGTAGAAATTATGCAATAAACACCATGGATAAGCTGGGTCATTTCACTCAAAGTAACCTATCTATTTCAACTAACTTAAACCCTGAAGCTTTCAAACGTAAATCTTCAGAAACAGCAAATGAGCAAGAGCTAGAACACATCAATAATAACTTACAAAATTATGTGGACTTTAATATCCCATGGAGCTTAAGTATAAATTATAACATGAGAGCATCTAAGCCTGTTTTACTTGAAAAAAGTGTCACTCAGAGTATTACATTCAATGGAGACATCAAACTTTCTGAAAACTGGAAGATTGGACTAAATAGTGGTTATGATATTACAAAGGAAGAATTATCATTAACATCCATCAATTTCTTTAGGGATTTACATTGCTGGCAGATGAATTTTGAGTGGTACCCAATAGGAAGACAGATGTTTTCGTTTGGGATAAATGTAAAATCAAGCACGCTACAAGATCTTAAACTCAATAGAAGAAGAAGCTGGTTCGACTTTTAAAAAAACAACTAGGTAGTACCATCAAGTACGTTAATTTTGACCTATTATGTCTGAAGCCAATAAAAATGACACTCAAAAATCGGAAGTAAAAAATCGACTTCATAGAAGGAATCGTCATAAAACTAAATATAATTTTCCAAAACTGATTCAACAAACTCCAGATTTAGCACATTATGTTGGTTTAAATAAATATGGTAAAGAAACCATTAATTTTTTTAATCCTGAAGCGGTTAAAATTTTAAATCAGTCTTTGTTAAAATTCGACTATGGCATAGAAAATTGGGATATCCCCAAAGGCTATCTTTGTCCTCCTATTCCAGGAAGAGCAGATTATATTCATCACATAGCTGATGTTTTGGCAAGTGATGATAACAGAAGAGTTCCAAGAGGACCTATCATACATGCCTTAGATATTGGTATGGGAGCAAATTGCATTTATCCAATTATTGGTCATTGTGAGTATGACTGGGATTTTGTCGGATCTGATATTGATCAAGTTTCTATTAATTCTGCTAAAGAAATTGTTAAAAATAATAATCTCAGTGTTAACATTCGACATCAAAAGAATGGCAATAATATTTTTGATGGGATTATCAATACCAATGAGAAATTTGACATTACGGTTTGTAATCCGCCCTTTCATGCATCGCAAGCTGAGGCAATAGCTGCGAACATGAAAAAAATAAAAAATTTGAAAGGCGAAAAACCAAAAAAACCAAACCTAAGTTTTGGTGGGAAAAACAATGAACTTTGGTGCGAAGGAGGTGAACTTCGATTTATTAAAAATATGATAAAAGAAAGTCAGAAATTTAAAGAAAATATTCTTTGGTTTAGTTCACTTGTTAGCAAACACGGTAATCTGAAAAACATTTATCTGACACTCAAAAAAGTTGAGGCATTTGATGTAAAAACAATTCCAATGGGTCAAGGCAATAAAAGTAGCCGTATTGTAGCATGGACCTATCACAACCCCAATCAAAGAAAAAAATGGGTTAGAGAACGGTAAACCTAAATTTATTGGCAGTCCACTTCTATTAATGCACGCCTGTTATAGTAATTCACCGGTAGCTGTGAATACTTTTTCTCTGTTAAAATATTGATTTGATCTTCTTTGACACCAAAGTCTTTAACAAAACACTCTTTTATAGACTCACCTCTCAATAATCTTAATTTTTTATTGTAATCCTGATTTCCTAAAGAGTCTGTAAAAGGATAAATATTTATATGATAATTCGAACAAACATCTGAAGCCATTTCAATTCTCGATTTAAATAAAAGTAATTCTTGCTTGTCACTCGTAGAAAGCTGGAACTGATTCAAATCAAAAAATATCATAATAGAGTTAGCAATTTCAAAATTGTTATTCTTATTGTTTTTGAATTGCATTTTTTTGATTTCAGACTCAAGCGTTTTACAACAGTTAGAAGTATCTTTCAATTGAACTTCTGATTCTAATAACTCTATCTTAGCATTTAATCGAGCTAATTTGACATTTAACTGGCTAATATCCTCACTAGCAAGTTGTTCAACAATTTCAACAGTTTGATCATATGTGAAATTTGATAATTCAGATTTCTGAAACTTTTGCTCAGTTCTGATGCCACAAGAAGATAATAAGAGTACTGCTACCACTGCAGTCAATGATTTTACACTAGTCATAATTTATAAGTATTAAATAGTTGTGCAACATTAACTATTTTTTTTCAAATACCTTTCAACATCCTAAAAATAAGATAACGACATATAAAAAACTATATCCTACTTTGAAAAGTAAACAAATCAAAGTACCTCCCTTTTTTATCTAACAATTCCTGATGTTTTCCTTTTTCTACAATTTGACCATCTTCAATAACTAATATTTGATCTGCTTGTTGAATTGTGCTCAATCGATGAGCTATTACGAAGGTGGTCCTATCTTTCATCAACACTTCCAAACTTTTCTGAATAAATCGTTCACTTTCGTTATCCAAATTGGATGTTGCTTCATCAAGCAATATAATTTTGGGGTTAGCCAACAAAGCACGAGCTATAGCAATTCTCTGACGTTGACCTCCGCTCAGTTTTACCCCACGCTCTCCAATTAATGTATCCAAACCCTTCTCAAAACGATCCGTAAATTCATTAACATAAGCAGCTTCTACTGCAGCTTTTAGCTCTTGATCTATAGCCTTTGGTCTTGGGAATAAAATGTTCTCTCGTATGGTACCTTCAAACAAAAAGTCATCTTGCAATACAACACCCAAATGCTGACGATAACTACTTAATTTGATCTTCGATAAATCCAGACCGTCTAAAGTGACCTCACCGTTTTTGGGGGTTAAAAATGTTGCTGCAAGACCTGCAATTGTTGATTTTCCACTACCTGACGAACCTACTAAAGCAGTAACTGTTCCAGCCTTAGCCTCAAATGATATATCATGCAGCACCTCTTTACTGCCCTCATAATTGAAGGATACAGCATTAAACTTAATATCACCTTTTATATTTTTAATGGTTTGTCTTCTTACTTCTGGATCGTCCTCTTCTTCTAGGCTCATAAGTTCTTGAGTTCGATCTAATCCTGCTAGAGCCTCTGTCAACTGGCTACCAATGTTGCTCATTTGAACTATAGGAGCAATCATGAATCCTAGGAACAAAGTAAATGAGACGAAATCACCGTTTGTCATGGTATTATCCATCATAAAATATCCCCCCATCCCCATTATACCAGTAGATGCTAATCCCAAAAGGAAAGTGGATGAACTTGTCATTAAAGCAGTTGCTGTTAAACTCTTTTTAACGTTTAGAAATAATCTCTCAACACCTTTTTCAAAGGTTATGTTTTCTTGCTGTTCAGCATTAAAGCCTTTAATAACTCTCACACCATTTAGCGTCTCTGTTAATCTTCCCGTCACTTCAGCATTGATTTTACTTCGATCACGAAAAATTGGTCTTATATAACCAAATGCCTTTAGAGCAATAAAGGCAAAAACAAGAACTGGCAACAATACAAAGAGGGTCATCAATGCATTAATTTTAATGAGAAAAAAAAGAGCAACCAATGATGTAATCGAGCCACCTATGAGTTGAACTAATCCCGTTCCTACAAGATTTCGAACCCCCTCAACATCACTCATTACCCGACTGACTAATGCTCCTGACTTGTGATTATCAAAAAAAGAAACTGGAAGTGTCAATAGTTTTTTTTGAACCTGAGCTCTTAATTGTGATATTAGATATTGAGCCTCAACACTCAATAGCCTGGTTAATGCAAATGATGTAATCGCTTGAATAAAAATAGCCAAGCACACAAAACCTATCACGTTCTTCAAGCCAGAAATATCTCCCGATGGAACGATATCGTCTAAAAGAACCTTTGTTTCATAGGGTAAAACTAAACCCGTCAAACTTCTAATTACTATCAAGATTAAACCCAAAGCAATCATGGTTCTTCTTGGCCAAATAAATTCATTAAATGCCCATTTAATAGACACGTTTTTCTTGCTCATATTAATAGATTATACCAAAACTAAGCCAGAGTTATAACATGACTCAAAGGCAGTTTGATTTAGTCAAATTCTGTTTCTAAAAATTTAGAAGTGTAGCCTATCTTTGATTTGACTACTTGTTCAGGAGTACCTTCCACCATCAATTGTCCTCCGCCGTTACCTCCTTCTGGCCCTATATCAATTATCCAGTCTGCTACTTTGACAACATCCAGGTTATGCTCAATCAGCAATACCGTATTACCTAGTTCAACCAAATTTTGAAGCACGTTTAACAACACATTAATATCCTCAAAGTGTAAACCAGTAGTCGGTTCATCAAGAATATAAAATGTCTGACCTGTACTGATTTTGCAAAGCTCACTTGCCAGCTTTACCCTTTGTGCCTCCCCTCCCGAAATGGTTGTACTACTTTGCCCCAAAGTAATATACCCTAGACCGACGTCGTTCAAAGCTTTAATTTTTCTATAAATTGAAGGGACTGCTTCAAAAAAGTCAACTGCCTCTTCAACTGTCATATCAAGGATATCACTAATGTTTTTATTCTTATACCTTATATCTAGTGTTTCTCGATTATATCGTTTTCCTTGACAGGTCTCACATTCCACTAATACATCTGGCAGAAAATTCATTTCTATAACTTTTTTTCCACCACCTTTACAAGTCTCACATCGACCGCCTTTCACATTAAAACTAAACCTTCCAGGTTTATAACCTCTGATTTTTGATTCTCCGATTTCTGCAAATAATGTTCTGATGTCTGAGAAAAAACCAACATAAGTTGCAGGATTACTTCTGGGAGTTCTTCCAATGGGAGACTGATCGATTGTAATCACCTTATCAATATTTTCGAGGCCTTTTACCTTTTTATATTTTAAAGGTTTCTTTTTTGATTTATAGACGTATTCAGATAGAATCGGATGAAGTGTTTCATTGATCAAACTACTCTTTCCACTTCCACTAACTCCAGTGACTGCAATAAGTTTACCAAGTGGAAAATGCACCGTTATATTTTTGAGGTTATTCCCCTCACAACCAAAAAGTGATATCTTTTTCCCATTTCCCTTCCTACGCTTTGTAGGAACAGCAATTTTTCTTTTGCCCGACAGATAGTCTGCTGTTACTGTCCCATTATTTTGTATTTCATCCCAACGACCACTTGAAACAATTTGACCACCGTTCTTTCCAGCTAATGGGCCAATATCAACTACATAATCACTTTCGACAATCATGTCCTTATCATGCTCAACTACAATGACTGAATTCCCAATATCTCTTAAATTTTTTAATGATTGGATTAGCCTGTGATTATCTCTTTGGTGAAGGCCAATACTTGGTTCATCTAAAATGTACAATACTTCTTCCAACTGTGATCCTATCTGTGTAGCTAATCTTATGCGTTGAGCTTCACCACCACTTAGTGTCTTTGCAGAATTATTAAGCGATAAATATGAGAGTCCTACATCCATTAAAAATTTAACCCGTTCTCTTATTTCTTTTAGTATCTCTTGGGCAATGACTAATTGTCTATCTTCTAGATTTGATTCCACATTTTCAAGCCAATTGGATAAATCTCCAATACTTTTGGTAGATAAATCTGCAATGCTCACTCCACCAATTTGATAGGATAAAGCCTCTTGGTTTAGCCTTCCTCCATTACATACAGAACAAGGGACAACCGTCATAAATTCATCGGCCCACCTACTTAATGTCCCATAGTTCTTTTCATGATACGCCTCCATAAGTGAGGGTATTAGTCCTTTCCATTTTGTCTCAAAAGTTTGATTATACCCTGAACTACCTCGATACTCTACTTCAAACTTTTCTTCTGAACCATTTAGTATAATCTCCATAGCACTGGATGAGATTTCAGAAATCGGCTTTGATAAGCTAAATTTCAGCTTTTTACCCATAGCCTTTAATTGAGTAAAAGTCCAATTATTTTTTACATCTCCAAGAGGTGCTAAACCTCCTTTATTAATACTTAATTTTGGATTTGGAATCAAATCCTCTTTAAAAATATCCGAGGAAGTTCCTAGACCGCTGCAAGATAAACATGCACCATAAGGGGAGTTAAATGAAAATAGGTTAGGCTGAGGTTCATTGTAGGATAAACCTGTTTCTACGTCCATTAAAAATTTACTAAAATGAGTAACCTCAAGTGAATCTGAATCAAGTACACTAATAATTCCTTTACCCATTTTCGAGGCAGTTCGAATAGATTCAGTTAGCCGAAGAGTACCTTTATCTTCATGTGTCACACGATCAATAACCAACTCAATATCATGAACTTTATAACGATCTAATTGCATCCCAAGCTCAATATCTTGCAATTCACCATCAACCCTAACTTTTGTATATCCTCGCTTTCTGTATTGCTCGAAAAGATCTCTGTAATGACCCTTTCTACCTTTAATTAAGGGAGAAAGTAAAATCATTTTTGAATAAGGTAAATTATTCACTGCGTGGATAATCTCTTGCTCTGTAAAGCTTTTCATCTTATTACCACTCAAATAAGAATAAGCCGTACCAGCACGTGAATATAACAACCGTAAAAAATCATATACTTCTGTAATGGTACCAACCGTACTTCTTGGATTCTTACTGACGGTCTTTTGCTCAATAGCAATCACTGGGCTCAACCCCTCAATTTTATCAACGTCTGGACGCTTTATTTCACCAATAAACTGCCGTGCATAAGCCGAGAAAGTCTCCATATATCTTCGTTGACCTTCAGCAAAAATGGTATCAAAAGCCAAGCTTGATTTACCACTACCACTCAACCCTGTAAATACGACGAGCTCATGTCTTGGAATTTCTAGATCAATATTTTTGAGGTTATGCTCTTTAGCACCTACAATTTTTATGGTATCTTGATTTTTGATAATGTTATTTTTTGAAAGTTTGCGAAGTTACAAAATACCTAAACACTTTATTACTATATCAATACAATTAATGAATAGATACTTTTGTTACTTTACTTAAACACGAAACAATTCATCTTAGAAGATTGTGTTTTTTTAATGTGTCGGAGACCATTTTTTTTATATTCTTTTGTAACATAAGTTTTAATAGCATTGAAAAATAAATATTCTGATTTAATAGAGCAGACCTTCGAATTTCCAACAGAGGAATTTGCAACCAATTCAAATGGTGAATTGCTGTTACGGAATATATCTCTGATGGATTTAGTAAAAAAACACGGAACTCCCGTTCAGTTTAGCTTTTTACCAAAAATTTCTGAAAATATTCAACAGGCAAAACAATGGTTTGAAGATGCATTTTTAGACCAAGGATATCAGGGTAATTATCATTATTGTTATTGTACAAAAAGTTCTCATTTTAAGTATATTATTCAAGAATGCCTAAAGAATGATGTTCACATAGAAACATCTTCAGCATATGATTTAGCTATAATAAAAAGGTTAGCTAACAATCAAGAGATTAAGAAAGACCGTTTCATCATATGCAATGGGTTTAAAACCGATCAATATATTGACAATATCATCGAATTAATTGAACTTGGTTTTGAGAATTTGTACGTTGTAATTGATAATACTAAAGAGTTTGATCTTATAAAAAATAGAACGAATAAAAAAATCAAGTTGGGTATTCGCATTGCTTCAGAAGAAGAACCCAAATTTGGATTTTATACCTCTAGATTGGGAATTGGTTATAAAGACATTGTTCCATTTTATGAAGATCACATCAAAGAAAACCCAAATATTGAGCTTAAAATGCTTCATTTCTTTATTAATACTGGTATAAGAGATACTGCATATTATTGGAATGAATTACGGAAATGCTTGAATGTTTATGTTCAATTAAAAAACATCTGTGCCTCATTAGATTCCCTAAATATAGGAGGTGGTTTTCCTATAAAAAAGAACCTAAGCTTTAAATATGACTATGCCTACATGGTCAGAGAAATTGTCAGTCAAATCAAGACTAAATGTTCGTCAAAAAATATTAATGACCCACATATATTTACAGAATTTGGAAGCTACACTGTAGGAGAAAGTGGCTTCACAGTTTATAAAATTATCCATCAAAAAAAACAAAATGATAGAGAAAAGTGGAATATGATTGATGGTTCATTTATGACAACATTGCCTGATGCATGGGCTATTAACGAACGATTCATACTTCTTCCACTTAACAACTGGCATGCTGGTTATGAACGAGTACTCTTAGGTGGGCTTACCTGTGATAGTGATGATTATTATAATAGTGAACAACACGTCAATGCAATATATTTACCTGAATTTCAAAAAGATCAACCTTTATATATTGGTTTTTTTAACACGGGAGCGTATCAAGAAAGCTTGAGTGGTCAAGGTGGCATTAAGCACTGTCTAATTCCAAGTCCTAAGAAGATTTTATTATACAAAAATGAAAAAGGTGAGATCGTTGACGAAGTTTTTTCAGAGGAACAACCTGCAGAAGATATGATGAAAATATTAGGGTATTAAAATTGATATTAAATAAAATATGAATCCAATTAGCAAGTTTATTGACAACTATTTTTTACATTTTAACGCAGCCACACTCTCAGATGCTGCCAATGAGTACAATAACCAATTGGCTCAAGGAAATAAAATGATGATTACACTTGCTGGAGCAATGAGTACCGCAGAAATAGGTAAAATTCTAGCTGAAATGATTCGACAAGATAAGGTTCATTGCATTAGCTGCACAGGAGCTAATTTAGAAGAAGATGTTATGAATCTTGTTGCTCATAACCACTACAAACGAATACCAAATTATCGTGATTTAACTCCTAAAGATGAACAAGAATTATTAGATAAAAAACTAAATAGAGTAACCGATACCTGTATTCCAGAAGAAGAAGCATTTCGTAAGATTCAACATAATATTGAGCGTTTTTGGAATAATGCTCAATCAAATGGAGAACGATATCTACCACATGAGTATATGTATCAGATGCTTCTAGATGGTTGCTTGGAAAAATATTATCAAATCGATCCCAAAGATTCATGGCTCCTTGCAGCTGCTGAAAAAAACCTCCCTATAGTCGTTCCTGGCTGGGAAGATAGCACACTTGGAAATATTTTTGCAAGCAATTGCATACTGGGTGATTTGACACCAAATACTGTAAAAAGTGGAATTGAGTACATGACTTATCTGGCAGACTGGTACACTAAAATAAGCAAAGATTTTTCTATTGGATTTTTCCAAGTTGGGGGTGGTATAGCTGGAGATTTCCCAATCTGTGTAGTTCCTATGTTAGAACAGGATTTACAAAGACAAACTCGACTGTGGAGTTATTTCTGTCAAGTAAGTGATAGTACAACAAGCTATGGTTCATACTCTGGTGCTGTACCAAATGAAAAAATAACATGGGGAAAGTTGGCAATTGATACGCCAAAGTACATTATCGAAAGTGACGCAACAATCGTTGTGCCTTTGATATTTGCTAAAATACTTGGATGGTGAGGAAATCTTTAATTCTCCTTACTCATAATCTTCATGAGCTGTTTAACTTGCTCTTTTTTACTATGGTTGTTTTCTTTAGAAAATGAAACTTCTAAATTTCTTAGAATTCGTATAATAATATCTCGGTTCTCACAAATCTTGAAATAATCCTCTTTAACCTCAAGTTTAAGTTGCTTCAAAAATTTATGAATATTATCCTGATTAAAAATAAGACCACTATTGAAAGGGTTAATGTAGAACAATATATCGCTGTATTGACTCTCTCTTGACAATGACTCATCATTAAACCTCAACAATGGAGGCCACTCCAAATCTTTAACATATCCTAAAATAAAATGTTGTGGTAAATTAACCCCATAAATTGGAATATTCAATCGTTGGGCGACAATACTATAAATAACAGCTAATGATATAGGGTTTCCTTTTTTCCGCTCTAATACAGATGATAAAAATGAATTTTTACTATGGTGATATGTCTCTGTATCTCCAGTAAATTCATGTACTTCAAAGAAAATTCGATTTAATATTTTAACCTTCTCAAAAGAAGTCAAATCATAGTTCAACTCCAACCAAGCATCAAGCTTTATTTTGTCTAATTGGTTTTCAATAACTTGACGATCAATATTAGGGTCTAAAATCTTATTAATAATGAAAACACCATCCAGCAAGTCTTGGTCATCTGAATTCAACCAAGATTTCAATTCTTCAGCAAGTACATTTTGTTTAATTCGTTTAATAAGTTCAACTATACGTTCTTGTCTGACAACTGATTCCTCTTCTGGCCACAAAGATTCTAATAAGGGAATTGAACTTAATCCAAGTGAAAAAATTTTTTCCTCAACGTGACTCACCACACGATCGTCAGAATCGTCAAGCAAGTAGACCATATTTTTCAGCTCACTGATTTCCATTTAATCTTGGCTAAAACAACTTACTAAACACTATTTTTTTGTTGTCTTTTTTGCCTTTCTTTTCCCCTTTGCAGGTTGGTTTTCCATTATGTGTTTGACCTCTTCAAGGGTCAATTTAGATGGATCTTCTAGGTCTTTTGGTAATTTATAGTTTTTCTTTCCAGACTTGATATAAGGACCCCATCTCCCATTAAGAATTTCTGTATCTTGATCTTCTTCAAATTTTTTAATTATTCGATTCGCATCAGCTATTTTTTTTGCCTCAATCAACTCGATTGCTCTATCCAACTCAATAGTCATCACATCTTCGTCTTTGGGGATAGAAACAAACATCTTTAGGTGCTGAACGTAAGGACCAAATCTACCAATATTTGCTTTCACATCTTTATCTTCATATACTCCAAGAATACGTGGCATTTTAAAAAGATCAAGTGCTTCTTCAAGGGTAATATTATTAATGTTTTGACCTTTGGATAAACTAGCGAATCTTGGCTTTTCTTCATCATTCTGTTCGCCAATCTGAACCATCGGCCCAAACCTACCAATTCTAGCAATTATAGGCTTGCCTGTCTTTGGATCATTACCTAGAGCTCTTTCTCCAGTTGCTCTACCTGCATTTTCTAGAGTTTTGGTAACATTTTTACTAAATGGTTGATAAAAATCATCAATCATTTGAGACCAATTTTTCATTCCTTCAGCAATTTCATCAAACTCTTTCTCGACACTAGCTGTAAAACCAAAATCCATAATTTCGCTGAAATGTTCAATCAAAAACTCAGTAACAACTCTTCCTATATCACTGGGATGAAGTTTATTTTTATCAGCCCCATAATTCTCAGTCAGTTTTTCGTTAACTATCTGATTATCCTTTAGAATTAACAGGTCATAAGATCTTGTTTTACCTTCTATTTCATCTTTTACAACATATCCTCTTTTTTGAACTGTTGATATTGTTGGTGCATATGTGGAAGGCCTTCCAATACCTAATTCTTCTAACCGTTTTACTAGACTAGCTTCTGTGAATCTTGCAGGTGGTCTTGTGTATCTTTGAGTCGCTTTAATTTCAACTAAATCTAGGGTCTGGCCTTCTGTAACTTGTGGTAATAACCCACTGTCTTCTTCCTCGTTTTCATCATCAGAGCCTTCTAGATACACCTTTAGAAAACCATCAAATTTTATCACCTCGCCTTTAGCCTTGAATACATCTGAGTTATTGCTATTAACAACATCAATAGTAGTTCGCTCAAGTTGAGCATCACTCATTTGAGATGCAATGGCTCTTTTCCATATTAGTTGATATAGTCTTTTTTGTGCGTCATCGTCGCCAGCAATATTTTTATCAAAATTTGTAGGTCTTATAGCTTCGTGAGCTTCTTGAGCACTATCATTCTTTGTAGAATATTTTCTGGGATTTGAATAACTATCACCATATTCTTGAGTTATGGTTTGTTGGGCACTTTTTCTAGCAAAATCTGATAGATTAACTGAGTCTGTTCTCATGTATGTAATATGTCCATTCTCATACAAACGCTGAGCAAGCATCATTGTCCTTGATACGTTATATCCTAACTTTCTACTAGCCTCTTGTTGTAAGGTAGAAGTAGTGAATGGAGCTGATGGATATCGCTTAGCTGGCACTGTTTTAATAGCACCAACCTTAAACTCTGCACCTTTACAACTCGTTAAAAAATCATTAGCATCTTGAAGTGATGGTGGTCGTTTACTTAAATCTGCTCGAACCGGTTTACCTGATGCTGAAAATAAACCTTGCATCTTGAAACTTGAACTCGAAACAAAATCTTCAATTTGTTTTTCTCGTTCTACAATTAAACGTACAGCTACACTTTGAACTCTTCCAGCACTCAATGAGGGCTTTACTTTTCGCCATAACACTGGAGAAAGCTGAAATCCTACCAAACGATCTAAAACCCTTCTTGCTTGCTGTGCTTTAACAAGATTATTATCAATATTTCGAGGATTTTCTATTGCATGCAATATGGCTGACTTTGTTATTTCGTGAAATACAATACGCTTGGTATTATCTGGTTTAAGTCCAAGAACCTCTGAAAGGTGCCAAGAAATAGCCTCCCCTTCTCGGTCCTCATCCGATGCCAACCAAACCATGTCCGCATCTTTAGCAAGTTTTTTGAGTTCTGTAACAATTTTTTTCTTATCCGTTGAAACTATATAATTCGGCAGATATCCCTTTTCAATATCAATAGCTGAATCACCTTTGGCTAAATCACGAATATGACCAAAACTAGATTTAACGGTAAAACCATCTCCTAGAAACTTCTCAATTGTCTTTGCTTTCGCAGGGGACTCTACTATAACTAAATTTTTTGACATTATTTATTAATTATTAGCTTACTAGACCATACTTTATTATCATTCGCAACAGATAATATATATAATCCGTTGGGCATACCTGATGAATTAATTGTCATTTGATCTGAATTTATTTTTCTCTCTAAAAGTATTCTTCCTGTCAAATCCATGATAGATAAACTACCATTAATAGCCTTACTTTCTGTTTTAACTACAAAATTACTTTGTGCAGGATTAGGGAATACTTTCCAAGGAGTATCATTACCTAATTCTGTAGTTGACAAAGCAAACTCACCTATATTTATATCATCAATAAATACCGAGTTTCCATTTCGACTGATAACATCAAATCGTACAAATAAATTCTTCGCATCTTTATACCGTGACAAGCTAATGGATTGTCTACCCCAGTCCTGTTTTGATTGGGGAACCCAATCTGGTGAGGACTCTGGGCCAGTGACTAAGTTTGCATTGTTGAATGCTTTTAATGTAGTCCATGATAGACCACAATCATCAGACACTAACACAAGCAAAACCTCAGAGGCACTTGATACTCTTGTAGCGTAAGCATATTTAAAATGTAAGTATAATGGAACTTCATATTCACTAACATCAACCGCTTCAGATATTGCTTTCATACGAAACGATTGAGGCGTATTTTCATCGACATAAGCTTGAATAGAATTACTACCAGAGTAGCCTATGGATGAAGACTTACTCCAACCATTACCCGAGAGATCTTTTTCAAACTGCCAACCATTTACAGAAGTATTTGACTCGAAATCTTGTCCGAAAGGAGCTTTTGAGTCAGCTACATTGGGTAAGACTGTTACAAATAAAATTTGACTAACAGTAGTACCACCAGCACTATTAGCTACATCAAGTTCTACCTTGTAAATTCCAGGTGTATTGTAAACTATTTCTGGATTTATAGCTGATGATGTTGCAGGAGTCCCTCCATCAAATTTCCAAGTTCTTTGAGTAATATCTCCGTTGTAACTAAAATCTTTAAACTTCATACTTTGACCAGCACATATTACTTTTTTGCTGGGATCATCATACCAAAAATCAGCAATGGGTTTAGAAACTGGATTTGTATTTACACCAGTAGCTACAATATTGGATGCAGCTATATTTCTAGCTCTATATTGATTACTGGCTAAAAAACCATTCACACGAACAAGTTGACCATTGGTAAAAGCATTCATACATGTCCCATTAGCGTAATCCATGTAGTTTTCTACCATGTCAATTTCGTTTGGAAAGTCAGTGTTACATGTATTCGGATTCTGACTTGCAGTACAACCATAGGATGCTTCAGCAACAGGTGGTGTGTCATCAACACGATCACCATTTCCAGAACACCCACCCTGAAACGGATGATAAAGCCCTAACCAGTGACCTATTTCATGAGTTAACGTACGTCCTTTACCCGAAGACACTGCCGTACCTATAGTACCTACTCGGTCATGAATCATGACAATTCCATCTGTTGATGCTTGTTGTCCTGGAAACTGAGCATAACCTAGTATTGTTCCACTACCACTACTTTTAATCTCTTTAACTACCCATATGTTTAAGTATCTATTCCTATCCCATGCTAAAGCAACTGATTTAGCCTCATTATCTCGATCCTCATAATCCTCAATCATATTAATCGGATCATAAGTCCTAGTAATCCCCTCTGTAAAAGAACCATCTGGAGCGATACGAGCCAACTTAAATTCAATATTAAAGTTTGCTGCACGACTTTTAAAAACATCTCTTGTTTGAGATGCATCTGCATTTTGACGTTGAAAATCTTCATTAACCACACGCAATTGATCCTCGATCTGAGCTTTGCTGATGTTTTCATCACCATAAGCATGAATAACATGAAAAACTACAGGGATAATTCGAGTAGCTTTTTTAGTTTTTAAATCTACTGACTCATCATACTTTAGATTATAGATATTCTCTAGGTAATCCGCATAGCTTTGCCCTTCTGATAATTTATCTTTAACCAAACTATGATTATACTCATCAGTACCGCATTGGGCAACAGCTATAGCTGAAATGAGAATTGAAAATATGGTGTAAATTGATTTTTTCATATGATGGATGATTTTACAAAAGAAGTCTTATAGACTTGTTTAACTATAATTAGATTAACCATATTTTAGTCATAATTGTTCAATTACTCTTTTTCACTCGTTTCTTCTGAAGCTGCAATTATAGTCGAAACTGTTGCATCTCCCGTAACATTAACAACAGTTCTACACATATCCAATATTCGATCGACAGGAAGTATAATAGCAATCCAAGCAGGATTCAGGCCCACACTTTCTAAAACTACAATCATTAGTACTAGTCCTGCACTAGGAACCGCAGCTGCACCGATACTTGCTAAAGTAGCTGTTAAAACAATAATCATTTGTTGAGCAAAGCTCAGGTCTATCATATGAAATTGAGCCATGGCCACTACAGCTATTGCTTGATATAAACTCGTGCCATCCATATTGACTGTTGCCCCAATTGGCAAAACAAAACTGGATATCGGTTTTGGCACCTTCAAATTATCATGAACACATTCCATTGTAACTGGTAAGGTTGCCATGCTACTAGAAGTTGAGAAAGCAGTCAGCTGAGCCTTACTAATCCCTTTTAAAAATTGGATAATTGAAAGTCGTTTTACAAAGAGATGAATTAGCAATGGATAAAAAACAAATGCTACCAAAAATAGAGCTAAAACTACTACCCATGAATAATGCCCTAGAAATAATAATTGCTCTTTGAGCTTAGTCATATTCTCACCAGCTGCCTCCACCAGACTACCTGCCATCAGGGCAAAAACAAAAAATGGCATTGTTTTTATAATCACGTTTACCATTGCAACGAAAAGTTCATTTAACCCTTCCATCAGATTCCTAACAGGTTTGGCGTGATTCTCATTCAGATTCACTAGAACTACTCCAAAAAATATGGCAAAAAATATAATCTGCAACATTTCCATCTCAGCCAATGCTACAATCACATTTTTAGGAACAATATCGACAAGTGGAGCCAAGGGTCCTTTACTTTTTTTATTATTTGCTTTATCTATTTTATCCTGAACAGCTGGGCTAATTCCACTTTTGTTAACTCTTGCCTGCACATCTTTAATGAGTTGTTCGTTCTCAACATTTGTTAATTCACTAATATTATCGAGAGGAATTACATGGGGGTTATCTGCTAACCATAATTCGTATTCGATTCTTTTTTCTAATTTGGAGTCATCAGAAGTAAAATTACCTGGTTTAATGAGATTAACAAACAATAGACCTATAAGAATTGCACTCATTGTTGTACCAACATAAATCAAGAGTGTCTTGACCCCTACTCTACCAAGTTGTTTAATATTTTTTAGACTACCTATTCCTGTTATAATACTAAACAAAACTAATGGTACAGCAATCAACTTCAGTAGGTTTATGAAAATATCTCCAAATGGCGATATGTAGGCCTTTGTAATGCTCTGCCAACCCAAATTAACAGCCAAAACAGCATACATTACACCCAGAACAAGAGCAATAATTACTTGCCAGTGTAAAGCTATTTTTTTCATGGGTTCAATGTTAGGTATTTTTTTTTAACTCAAATCACTACTAACTTGAATACACAAAATTGAAGGAATTTAACGCCTTATATTTGCATAAGTTATAAATTGACTAGACTGATGAAAGAATCAAGAAAACACAACCATTGGGTAAAAAAATCCGATCAAGAGATTAAATCACAAATATTTAACGCTCTAAATGAAAATATTAATTATCAATCTCAATATATTCTTGGCATTCCTGCATCCTATTTAGATAACAAAGTATTTAATCAAGATGCTACATTTTTAAAAGATGCACCATTTATATCAACATTGGTACAAAACCCAAATCACATAGGTTGTCATACACTAGGAAAATCAGAATCATTCTTTAGTGGTACACAACAAATTGAGAAAGAGGTTATTGACATATGTGCAAGGGATATTCTAGCCTGTTCAGAAAATGACTATGATGGTTATATTGCATCAGGAGGAACAGAATCAAACATTCAGGCAATTTGGATTTATCGAAACTTTTTTAGGGAGTCCCACTCAGCAAAAGACCATGAAATATGCATATTATGTACTGAAGATAGTCACTACAGTATGGATAAAGCAGCAAATCTTCTGAATATCGATATTATAAAAGTACCCGTTGATTTTGACAAACGAAGTTTTTCATCTGACAAGGTGTTAAAGATTATTTCTAAAGCTACTAAAAACAAAAAAAAATACATTATAGCTGTGGCTAATATGATGACAACCATGTATGGATCAGTGGATGATGTTGATCAATTAACCAATGCATTAATCAAATCAAATTGTCATTTCAAATTACATATTGATGCAGCATATGGTGGTTTCTATTATCCATTTTCGTCAAACGATAACTCATTAACTTTTAAGAACAAACACATTACTTCTTTCACTTTAGACGCTCATAAAATGGCTCAAGCTCCATATGGAACTGGAATATTCATTATAAGAAAAGGGTTAATTCAAAATGCTAACACAAAGGAGGCAACTTATGTAGAAGGTGAAGACTATACCCTAATCGGTAGTAGATCTGGGGCGAATGCAGTAGCAGTATGGATGATATTATCAAAAAACGGACCTCATGGATGGCATGAGAAAATTTTTATATTACAAAAAAGAACTCAATGGTTATGTAATCAATTGGACGAATTAGATATAAAATTCTATCGCCACCCAGCATCCAATATTATTGCGATTCACAGCAACTTTAATTTTCCAAAAATTGCTAAAAAATTTGGCCTTGTTCCAGACAATCATCTTCAACCAAACTGGTTCAAGGTAATTATTATGGAACATGTAACGATTGAAAAGCTAGAACTATTGGTTAATGAGATCAAAACATCACTTCTCCATGAATCCAATCACCTCTCGGACAACAAAGTCATCTCTTAATTTATGACCGAGACCATCCGTTTCCAAAAAAATTGATTTAGGCCATAATCTGGCCATTTCTTTAGCATAATTAAAGGGAGCTTCTTTATCACTTTTATCATGTATAATCAATCCCAACGATTTTTGATTTTTAGCAAAAAGTTTTGAATCAAAATCTGTAGTCTTCATTCCAGAATAATTTGAAAAGTAATCAACTAAATTTTTTCTTATTACAGATGATAACCCCAGAACACGAATAAATTCATCGATAAAAAAATCTGCATGATTAGGTGTCCCTAATGCAATAATCTTTTTGGGAGACAATTTAGGTTTTTCACTCAACAGATACATGGTACTAAACGCACCCAAACTGTGAGACAAAATAATACTTATTTCATTCTGATCAAGAAACTGTTGAATTAGTCTTGAGTACATAGGCACATTAAACAGCCTACCTTCCGATTTACCATGAGCTGGAGCGTCTAAACAAATAACTGTATACTCTTTCTTATCTAATGCCTCTACATATTTCTTCCACCTAAAACTGCTACTCTGCCAACCATGCAAACACAAAATTACTTTCTCACCACTGCCCCACTTGTATTGTACAACTCGCTTTCCCTCAAAATCAACAAATGACATTTGACCTGATTTTAGAAATTCATATTGATACCTTTTTAACTTAAGCGGAAAAGGGTAACAAAACAATAAAAAGGCGTGTTTACCCCCTATTCGAGGTGAAATAAAATTCACCAACCTCAAATAAGATCTAAGAAATGCGAGTATGAGTCTTTGCAAAATTTAAATAATCAAATCACCAATAACCAATGCTGCCATACTTTCAACGATAGGCACAGCCCTAGGTACCACACATGGATCATGTCTACCAGCAGCTTCTATAATTACTTCGTCTTGAGATTTGTTAAGGGTATTTTGCACAATACCAATTGTAGCTGTTGGTTTAAACGCAACCCGAAAAACAATGTCCATACCATTGCTTATTCCCCCTTGTATACCTCCTGAAAAATTACTTTGAGTACGAATTATACCCCCTTCATTTACAAAACTATCATTGACCTCTGAACCTTTCTGAGAAGCCATATCAAAACCTCCACCTATCTCAAAGCCTTTAGTTGCATTAATACTCATCATAGCATGAGCTAAAAGTGCATTCAACTTTCCAAAAACAGGATTCCCAACCCCTGGCTTAATTCCAGAAATAACACAAGTGATTACACCTCCTAAACTATCTTTTGCTAATTTCGCTTGCTCAACAGCTTGAATCATGCGGTCTGATACTTCATTGTTCGGACAACGCACAAGGGAAGCGTCAATTTGAGATAGTGTAAATTTTTTATCTGTAGGATCCATTAAAACATTACCAATTTGTGAGACATAGCTAGAGATAGAAATCTCATGATTCTTATGAAGGTAATCTTGAACTAATGCACCACCTGCAACCCAGCCAGCTGTTACTCTTGCACTACTCCTTCCTCCACCACGATGATCTCTTACGCCATACTTTGCCTGATATGTATAATCAGCGTGACTAGGTCTGTATATCTCCTTAAGGTGATCATAATCCTGTGGTTTTGCATCCATGTTCAATAATTGGAAATGAATTGGTGCTCCCGTTGTTTTGCCATCAAATATTCCGCTTTGGATATCTACCTGATCTGACTCCATTCGAGGTGAGGTCAAATTAGACTGCCCCGGTTTTCTTCTGTCTAATTTTTGCTGAATGAATGAAATATCAACTTCAAACCCCGCTGGAAAACCGTCTAATACTGCCCCAATAGCTTTACCATGGGATTCACCATATGAAGTAAGAATGATATGTCTTCCAAAAGAATTCATTAATTCAAAGATACTCAATTTCAAATCCTAACTTAAGTAGATCCTCCCAGAAATTTGGATATGATTTCTTGACGACTGTTTCATCATCAATGCGAATAGATTCTATCAATGATAATGGAGCTACACACATCGCCATGCGGTGGTCATTGTATGACCTAAAAAGGGTGTCTTCCTTTAAATCAAAAGAGTCTCCACGCATAAGCCAATAGTCATCAACTGATTTAAAGTTGACCCCTATTTTATTAAGGTGTTCAATAGTTGCAAGTTCTCGATTACACTCCTTGTATTTCAGGCTTTTCAAGCCCTTAAAAATCATTTGATTACAACCAATTGCTGGAAGTAACATGGCAAAAGTCATGGAAATATCAGGAAACTGGTTATAGTTTAACTCTTTAGGAAAAACGTAGGGTTCATTGGAAGCATGTTTTATAATTCTCATCCCATCATTTAGCTCCTCCATGGCAATACTTGGGTGACCAATCTCAAAAAGTTTTTTTCGTTCTTTTTGCATATTGTTCAATCTGACTCCTGGGAAAAACAAATCTGCTTTTTCTGAAAGGTGAATCATACTCACCCAATAATAAAAAGAACTCCAATCAGGTTCAATCTGAAAATATTCCCCGTCAAATTTCTGCTTCTTAGAAATCTTGATATAGGTTCCCTTTACCCATACAGAGAAACCCATTCTTCTCAAACACGAAATTGTCAATAAAACATATGCATAAGAAGACATCTTTGTATTTACTTTAAAATTAAATTCCCCATTGATTAAAGGTGCAATCATCAACAAAGCAGAAGCAAATTGACTACTATTAATTTTAGTAAGGTCAATTAAGTTAGATGAGGCAACTAATTTTTTACCCATAATTCTTAATGGTCCTTGGCCATGATTCTCTAAATATTTTATGTCCGCCCCCAACTCTATTAGTGTCTCTACTAAATCTGCTATGGGTCGTTGATGAAGCCTAGACGTCCCTTCAATTATCCATTCCCCAGGTGTTACTGCACAATATGCTGTTAAAAAACGATATGCAGTTCCAGCATCTTGCACATTCAGGTGATTATCATTTGAATCTAAGATATTTTTTAAAACTTGAGAATCATTTGCCACTGATATGTTATCTAAAATTAATTTTGGCTCGTAGAGTTTTTTGAGTGTCAACATTCGATTTGTGACACTCTTTGAGCTAGGCAAAAGAACCTCTCCAAACAACTGTTTTTTGTTATTCGATAATCGAATCATTTTAAACTTTTCAAATAATCTAAACCTGCCTTGATCAAGCCCTCCTCAACTTCATAATCGTGATCACCTTCACCTATCTGCTTAATTAGGGTACAATTGATTAAATGATTATGGTTCTTTTTATCTCTTTTCAGATAAGGCATCAATTCATCTATATCTGGGATTTCATCATAAACCGATTTTACGATACCACTGAGAACTGTTGATATTTCATTCAATTGGTCTGAGGGAAGTCCAATCATTTTATAACTAATATAACTTTCAACTACCATTCCCAATGCCACAGCTATTCCATGAGACAAGGCCTCATTTTCCTCGCTTACACTTAGGCTATTCGCTTCTATTGCATGACCTATTGTATGACCAAAATTAAGCCTCCTTCTAACCCCTAAATCTTTGAAATCTTCTTCAACAAGCTGAGTCTTAATACCTATTGAATCATAAATCAATTGAGGTAACAATTCATGTCTTTCTTTCAGAAAAAATAGTTTAACTTGATCGTAATGCGATTGGTTAGCTATCAAACCATGTTTGAGCATCTCAACATATCCATTAACCAATTCCAAATAAGGCAACGAATCCAAAAATTCAGGACATATATACGTTTGACTTGGTTTACTGAATGTGCCTATATAATTTTTGAACCCTAAAAAATCAACACCGTTTTTACCTCCTACGCTGGCATCAACCATAGCAAGTAAGCTGGTAGGTACTAATACTACAGACATCCCTCTCTGATAACAATTCCCTGCAAAACCACCCATGTCACATAAGACTCCTCCACCTAAACAAAGCAGTATAGTTTCCCTATTTGCATTGAGTTCAACAAGTTTCTTCCAGATATATTCACAACTGTTTAAATTTTTATAATTCTCACCATAGGGAACTAAAATATGAGGTAAATTCAAATCTAATAGAGGATAGCATGATGCATAGGTGTGCTTGTCCACCAAAACAATTATATTTTCTTCATGTTCAGCAATAAATTTTTTTAGATGCTTAAGTCCGTTTTTCACAACTTCAAAGTTATAACAACCAAATGGAATTAAAGGTTCAACCATATTATTCTTTTAAAGTATCTTATCACAGAATTAAACCCTAAAAAGTATACCATTAATTATCTAAAACCAATTGCTACATTTTATTAAAAGCGTTGTTTATTTGAACTTATACAAAATGAGAAAATTAATAATTTTAACCTCTGTTGCCTTGGTTAGTATAATATGCTTATGGAAAATTAATAACGATAAAGGAGAGAGTAATTTCAGAGATATCAGCCATTTTGCTGTTCAAAATACAGAAGATATTACTCGCATAAAACTAAAAGACCGACAAGGAAATGAAGTCATTTTATCAAAAAAAGATGGCTTTTGGTATGTCAATGAAAAACTCAAAGCATTCAAACCTAAAATTGAATCTCTTTTAAATGAAACCATTAAAAACATTCGAATTAAAGGACCTGTAGCAAAAACTGCACAGCAAAATGTTATACGAAAAATGGTAGGACATTCTATACATGTTCAGATTTTTCAAAAAAATGAATGTATCCGAGATTATTATGTGGGTTCATCAAACCCAGATCGTTCATCAACCTACATCCACATTAATGGATCAAATACTCCTTACGAAGCTCATATTTTTGGTTTCGCTAATTTATTAGAACCTAAGTTTAGCACTTATGAAAAAGACTGGTTTGATCGAACCGTTTTTGATTTTTCATCCGATCAAATAAAAACTATAAAAGTTGATCATATTTATGATACCTCAGAATCTTTTAAAATAACTAAGTCAGATTCTTTTTACGATATTATTCCTCGTGTAGTAAATTTATCTCAATCTGCCGCAAGAAGTTATTTTTCCTTGTTTTCGTTCAAAAACTTTGAAGGCTATGCTGAATATCTTAAACTAGAACAAAAAGATTCAATAAAAAATTCGACTCCGTTCATGAGTATTGAGGTCATTCCTTTTAAAGGAAAACCCATGAAGCTGAATTTACATCGTAAAGGGTCTTTTCAAATGGGTAATTCTTTACATGATAAACGTGGTCAACTAATTTTAGAAGACACCGAACGCTATTTTGCTTCATTTACGGATTTCCCTTTTTTGGTCACTGTTCAAGAATATACAATGGGGAAACTATTGGTTAAAAGAAGTTATTTTAATAGATAATCAAAACCCGTAAGTAATAGAGGCATTTCTCCATTTGTCCACTACGGTCTGCATATCATGTGGTAACTCGGAATCAAATTGCATCCATTTTTTTGTAGAGGGATGCTGAAAACCTAAAGATTTTGCATGCAAGCCCTGCCGAGGTAATATACTAAAACAGTTGTCTACAAACTGTTTATACTTACTAAATACTACACCTTTCAAAATCCGATTTCCCCCGTAATGATCATCACTAAACAATGGATGCCCCAAATGTTTCATATGCACTCTAATCTGATGTGTTCGACCAGTTTCCAATTTACATTCAACTAAACTAGTGTAAAGAAAATCCTCTAAAACTTTGTAGTGGGTAATTGCATGTTTACCTCTATCTTCATCTTCAGATAAAACCACAAACTTTTTGCGATCATACTTATCCCGACCAATAATTGTAGAAAGAGTACCTTCTGGCTCTTTAAGGCTACCCCATACCAATGCTTGATACGTTCGTTCAATAGAATGGTCCTTAAATTGTTGAGAAAGATGTGCCATTGACTCATCATTTTTAGCAACTACAAGTAATCCGCTTGTATTTTTATCAATACGATGAACTAGCCATGGCCGCTTACCTTGATGGGTTGCCTTAGAGTCTAAAATATATGCCAACGCATTAAGTAGAGTACCTGACTCATTACCAAAACCTGGATGTACTACCATACCAGCCTTTTTATTAACTATCATTAAATCACCGTCCTCATATACAATATCCAACGGAATATCTTGTGGGATAACCTCTAGCTCACTGGGTTCTTTATCAACCAATACCTCAATAAAATTTTTGGGTTTTACCTTGTAATTAGCTTTGACAGCTTTCCCGTCAACAATCACATGTTTTTGATCAATAGCCTCTTGTAATTTATTTCGACTAGCACGTTCAATTTTACTCACAAGATACTTATCTACTCGAAGAGGTTCTTGTCCATCATCCACTGTAAAGGTGTACCTAATAAAAAGACCGTCTTCTTCTATTTTAAACTTGCTATTTGATGTATCGGACATTTTGTAGGATTCTATCTATAATTGGAACAAGTTAACCGTTTATCTGTTTATTTTTGTAGCCACAAAAGTATTAAGAATAATAAATGATTACACACGAATCGTCTTTAGATAATTTTACCGAGCAATTTGACTTTGTATTAGACAACTACACAAGCCATGGTTTAAACACCAACCAATTTGACAACATCATCATGGGAGGTCTCGGCGGAAGTGGTATTGGAGCAGTATTAGCAAAGAATTGGTTTTTTGATAAATGCCCTATCCCAATTGAAACTATTGCAGACTATCATCTACCAAAATTTGCAAGTAAAAAATCGCTAGTTATTCTAAACTCATACTCTGGCAATACAGAAGAGACACTTCAATTATTTGAAGAGGCAAATACACTAGGATGCCCAATGATTATCATGACAGGTGGTGGCAAGCTTAAAGAGTTAGCAACTCAAAATAACCTAAAAACATATGATCTAAAGAGTGGTTATCAACCCCGAATGACTGTTGGTCAAGGACTAGGGTTTATCAGTATGATTTTTGGAGAACTTCTAGGTGAAGATCATCAACCGATTATCCAAGACATTAGAGATTATTTTGAAGAAAACAGAGACCGTCAAAAGCAAAGCGGTGAGCAAATCTTCAATTTCTTTAAAAATACCATTCGAAAAAAGTTTGTCATCGTAGCAGATAGAGAATTTGCTCCTGTTGCTGTAAGATTTACGCAACAACTTCAAGAAAATTCAAAACTAGAAGGATTTGTAAATGTACTTCCTGAAGCTAATCATAATGCAATTGAAAGTTATACCGACAAATTAGATACAAACTTTATCATGTTATACTCCAACAAAAATCCAAGAGTAGCAGCACGATTTGATTTCCTTATCTCTCACCTTGAATTAGATAATAACACAGTATTACCAATGCAAATCCCTGAATATACACTTCAATCTATTTTTGATGTAATCTACAGATTAGACTGGGTGAGTGTTATGCTTGCAAATGAATTGGGATCTGATTTAATGAATGTACCAATCATTATGAACCTTAAAGGATTTTTAAGCGATTTGGAAATTGTTAAAGAATAGAGTCAAAAATCCTAAAGAACTTATTTTAAAGCCTCAACAAATCGTTGGGGCTTTTTTTTGAGATAGCCAAATTATGGTTTTCTAAAATTATTTAAAAAAATAAGCCCTCAAAACGAAGTTTTAAGGGCTTTTTGTTTAACTAAATTAAAATTATGTCCTCAGATTGATAAACATTAATATTTTAATACCACAAATTTAAAATAAACTAATCATATCGCCCACTCATAAAGCATAATAAATTGTCATAATTGCGTATGATTTTTGAACAAAAAAAAACCTCCCTACTTTAATTAGCAGAGAGGCTTGTAATAGTAATTAAATTAGTTTCAGTTATTTCTTGAATCGTTTCATGAAGTCTACCACAATTGGAGTAGCCACACAAACCGATGAATATGTTCCCACTGCAACACCTACAAGTAATGCAAATGTGAATCCTTTGAGTCCTTCTCCACCAAATACAAATAAGATTAAAATAACCAATAATGTGGTCAGTGAAGTAATCAATGTTCTACTCAGTGTAGAATTAATTGCCTTATTAATAACTTGAGACTGGTCTGACTCTCTTCTATTTTGTCCTAAGAATTCTCTCACACGGTCAAACACAACCACGGTATCATTTATAGAATAACCAACAACTGTTAAGATAGCTGCTATAAAGGCTTGGTCAATAGATAATTCGAAAGGCAAAATCCCCCATAGTATTGAATATAGCGAAAAGACTACCAATACATCATGAAAAATGGCTGTAGTAGCACCCAAACTAAATCCAACGTTTCTAAAACGGACAAGGATATACAAGAACATTCCTATGATTGCCAAAGCAATCGCCCAAGTAGATCGAACAGTGATATCTTTAGCTATAGTTGGTCCTACCTTACTGCTCGATAATATATCACCTCCTGTTACATTATAGGAACCCAAAGCTGAAACCAAGGCTGATTCCACTTTTGCACCAGCATCAGCATCTTTGTTATCAATCATATAAGAAGTAGTCACTTTATACTGATTTGCTGAACCATAGGTTTTTACCTCCGTGTTAGCATCTGTAAATTTAGCGGTTAATGCCTCCTTAATTTGAGCTGTTGAAGCATCTTCAACATTTACAACATAACTCCATCCTCCTTTAAAATCAACTCCAGTGGAAACCCCTTTGGTTACAAGTGAGGCAATACCTCCAATGATTAAAATGGACGAAATAATATAGAATGTTTTTCTCTTCCCGATAAAATTCCAGTTAATCTTATTGAGTCTGTGTCCAATTTTTTCAGACATTGATGAGTAAAATGATGTTTCTTTACCTTTCTTAATGTCGTTGTCTATTAGAAGTCTTGTTAAGAATATTGAAGTAAACAATGATGATAAGATACCTATTACCAATATAACGGCAAATCCCATCACAGGACCTTTTCCTAGTACCCATAAAATAACACCTGCAATGATAGTTGTAATATTCGCATCAATAATGGATGAATAAGCTCCAGAGTAACCGTCTTTGATAGCCATCTTAAAAGATTTCCCAGCTTGCAATTCTTCTCGAATACGTTCAAATATCAGAACGTTAGCATCCACTGCCATACCAATGGTTAGTACAAGTCCAGCCATACCTGGTAGTGTGAGAGCCGCATGTAATCCAGCTAAAACACCTATAATAAATACAAGATTTACCAATAATGCGATATCTGCATACAAACCTGCTTTTCCGTAATAAATAATCATAAAAAAGATGACCAACAAAAACCCAACAGCAAGTGAAATAAGACCCGCGTTAATGGCTCTAGCTCCTAGTGTAGGACCAACCGTAGTCTCTCCTGTAATTTTAGCAGGAGCAGGCAACTTACCCGCTTTTAGAATATTGGCCAAGTCAGTGGCTTCATCCAACTCATAGTTTCCAGTAATTACTGAGCTTCCATTGGGTATTTCGCCCTGAACGGTTGGAGCACTATATACTTGGTCATCCAATACTACAGCAATACACTCTTTGGGGCTACTAGATGATGCCTCTTTTGTTATTCTTCTCCATACAGATGTACCTTCTTGATTCATCTGCATGCTTACCGCAAGATTAAGATCATCCTGACGAGTAGGTCGTGCGTCAGTGATAACATCACCAGCTAAAGCTGGCTGACCACCCCTGCCACTTTTAAGAGCATATAAAGCTATAAAATCCTTACCCTCTATCTTAATTGGCTTAAAGCCAAATTTGAAATACAAATTAGACGGCAAAGTAGCTAAGACATCTTTTCTGGCAAAATATGTTTTAAAATCCTCAACATCGTTCACATCAATATATCCTATTTCTGCTGATTGAGCCCAATTTTTACCTTCATTAGCCACATTTGGAACTAACTTACTTAAAACCGGATTTTCACGTTGAATTTCTTCTCGAGATTTCTGAACGGAATCGTTTCCGAGCGAATCATTAGATACCAATAAATCATCTCCGAATAAATCACCATCTTTACTTTTAGTGGTATCGTCTTCAACTTGTGGTTTATCATCTTGAGTATCTTCATCACCTATATTATTGAGCTGATTCACTCCATATACAATCTTATTAACTTGCTCCAAGTACTCAAAACCTTTATAATTCGGGAACACTTTCCAAAATTCAAGTTTTGCAGAACTCTGCAATAAATCTCTTACGCGTTGTGGATCATCAACACCTGGTAACTCAACCAATATTCTACCGTTATCTAAACGTTGAACATTAGGCTGTGCTACTCCAAACTTGTCTATACGCGTACTGATGATTTCAAATGCTCTACTTATGGCACTTTCACTTTCTCTTTTGAGGTAATCAAATACTTCTTCATTGGAAGAGTTATATTCGTTTGGTAACTCCGCTTTGAGTCCTTTACCGTAAAAAATACCAACAATTTTACCATCAGGATTTTCTGCATTGTAGTTTTTAGCAAGAAGATCAACAAAATTTTGTTGACCTAAATATTCCTTTTTTGACTTTTCAAATGCAGCTAAGAAAGCTTGATCAGAAGTATTATTTGCCATAGCCTTGATTACTGCAGGTGTCTCTACTTCCAAAGTCACATTCATTCCACCCTGTAAGTCAAGTCCGAGATTAAGTTCATTTTCTTTACACTCTTGGTAAGTGAATCCCAATCCAGGAAATACTTTCTCTTGTGACATCGAATCTAAATAACGATGCTCAAAACTATCTTTTTGGACAGTTGAATTAGGATACATTGACGCAGCTTCTGATGCGGCAGATTTTTCTACAGAATTCGTAACGAAAGTAAACGAAAGCTGGTAAGCACTCGCTAATAAAAGCAGTACAGTAATAAATTGTATAAATCCTTTATTGTTCATATTTATCTAGTTTCTTATTAGATTTTTTCAAAAATTTAAAAGATGGCAAATTTAGTAGTAATAGTGGAACTTAACAATTAAAGTTTAGGTTGAATTTGGACTTTCAAAAGAGTACATTTTAAGTTGTAATATTTAAACTATTACTTCCTTAAATTTAGCAATTACATGACTAAGACAATCGTCAAAATTATCTGTATTTTGAATCACATAATCTGATTCATCTTTGTGCGGTTTTAGAAATTGATCGTAGGCAGGTTTCACATGATTATCCCATTGATACATCACTTCTTCATGAGTCATACCACGTTCTGTGGTATCTCGTTTTAACCTCCTATCTAGGGTTACATCTTCATCTGCGTCAATATACAAACGATAGTCATACATAGAATTCAACCCCTTGTCTACAAATACGAAAAGACCTTCTAATAAAATAATAGGTGCCGGTTGATAAACGATTTGTTTTGGAAAAACATCTGGATTATTGAATGTGTATTCAACAATGCGAACCGTCTGACCTTTAAGAAGCTTCCTAATATCTTTCTTGATGCGTTTGAAATCAATGCCTGTTGGATGATCAAAGTTCACAATACCATTTTTATCCCTGAGTTGTTCAGATAGCCCTTTATAATAATGATCTTGGGAAATAACACACACTTGATTCTCACCAAATTCTTTGCTAATCTGACGAATAAAAGTGGTTTTGCCTGATGCACTGCCTCCAGCTAATCCAACCAAAAACGATGTGTTTTTTTTCACGTCACGAAAGTAAATAATGTCCGAGTATGTTGAATCATATTGACCCAGTTTTTTGTTTTCGATCAAACGAAATATGTCAAATAAGACAAAATGGTTAAAATATCCGATAAAACTATGGAAACTATTTGTGTTTTTATAGTTTCCAACTATAATTTGCAGTAAATTTTGAGTGAATCTTGCAAAATATTAGACGAGGCCAAACAACTCTTTATGCGTATTGGCATCAAAAGTGTTAGCATGGATGACATTGCACAGGCACTCCATATTAGTAAAAAGACTATATACAAGTCCTTTAAAGACAAACAAGACTTGGTGAATCGAGTTATTGAAGAAAAAATCAACTTTGAAAAAACAACGTTAAAAAAATATGCTAGTAGCAATAAAAATGCTATACAGCGTATGATTGATTTTAGTCGATACATTAGTCAGTCTAAAAAAAACCTAAATCCTACCATGATTTATGATATGCAAAAATTTTATCCTGATCAATGGGCAAAAATGGAAGAATTCAGAACAGACTATTTTAAGGATACAGTAAAGAAAAATATAAAACATGGCATTAAATCTGGGCTTTTTCGCTCAGATATTAATGCAGAGATTATAGCTCTCATGTACATTACTTTAGTTAGTGGTATGGTTAAACAATTTACGTCTGCAGAAAACAATTATCAGTTTCAGACCATACATTTTCAAATGGTCAGCTATCACTTACACGGAATATGTACAGAACAGGGAAGAACATACTTAACACAACACATCAACGAAATAACAGACCAATCATGAAATATCTATTATCTCTACTTATTGTAGCTAACGGCCTAATTGGATTTTGCCAAAACTCTGAGGTGCTATCTTTATCTCTTGATAATGCCATTACATTAGCCAAACAGAAAAATACCCAACTATTGAATGCGAGTCTAGACGTTAAACACGCAAGAACCCAGGTGAGTGAAGTGTTATCTATTGGGTTACCTCAGATTGATGGAAATGCTGACTTCAATCACACTTTTGAAGTTCCGACTCAAATTATCCCAGGAGATTTTGTGGGTCAACCTGGCACAAACATAGCTGTTCAATTTGGGGTTCCTTTTAATGCTAATGCAAGCATTGGAGTGAGCCAATTGCTATTTGATGGAACTTTTTTTCTTGGTTTAAAAGCATCTTCTGAATTTGTAAAAATTAGCGAATTAAGTGCATCTGCAACTGAAATTGATGTAAAAGTAGCAGTTGCCAAGGCTTATTACATGGTATTAATTGCAGAGCAAAACTTAGAACAACTGAAAACAAGTTACAAAAATATGGTACAGCTTCAATCCGAAACTGAAGCAATGTACAAGGCTGGTTTTGCAGAAAAATTAGACGTCGACCGAATTATTCTTGCAGTTTCTAATTTGAATGTAACCTTGACTCGAGTAACTAATCAAACTATACTTACTCAACAACTTTTATTAAATACAATTGGGATAAATATTAATCAAAAAATAGAGCTAACCACTCCGTTACCTTCAAGTGTCGAGAATAACCTTTCTTCTTCAAACTTTGATCCTCATAGCCGAATAGAAATAAAAATGTTGGATCAGCAACAACTATTAAACGAACTCGATTTAAAAAGATACAAAGTAGGGTATATGCCAAGTTTATATGGTAACTTTTCGTATGGTTCAAGTACATTTGCTGTTGAAGATCAGTTTTCTGACCTAGGAAACGATTGGTATGAAAATGGCAGGTATGGAGTTGGACTTAAACTGCCCCTTTTTGATGGCTTCTATAAAAAATCAAAAATTGATCAAGCCAAGATAAAAATCAAAAAAACTGAAAACACTAGAATTCAAGCTCTAAGGGGCATAGACTTAGAATTAAATCAAACAAAAAATGCATACGAAGAGGCTCAAAAAACGCTTGAACTTCAAAAACGAAATAAAAGGCTTGCTGAAGATATTTACAAAACAACTTCCCTAAAATTTAGAGAAGGTGTTGGTAGCAGTTTTGAAATGATTACAGCAGATAATGAGTTCACACAAGCCAAAATTAATTATCTAAATGCCTTATATGAACTAAATATTGCTTACGTAAACTTAAAAAAAGCATACGGTATATTATAACTAATAAAAACATCAATCATTAAACACTAATCACATCTACATGAAAAATATATCAATCCTACTCATAATTCTTTTAGCTACAGCATGTGGCAAAAAAGATATAACTGAAATTCAACACAAACAAGAACAACTAACTCAAAAAGAGAAAGATCTAGTTACACTTAAAAAAGAAATATTGGATCTCAAACGAGAAATTCAGTCGTTAGATACCAATGCACGAGATAATGCTATTGCAGTAATGGCAATAGAAATAAAAAAAGGCGTTTTCAAAAATCCATTTGAAGTCCAAGGTATTGTCAAATCGGATCGAAATGTACTCGTTTCGCCTGAGGTACCTGCAAAAATTGTTCGTCTACATATTAAAGAAGGTCAAAAAGTCTCAAAAGGTCAAGTAATTGCAACATTAGACGGCAGCACAGCAAATGCTCAAATAAACGAATTAGAGGGGAGCATGGAACTTGCAAAACTCAATTTCGAAAAACAAGAGCGTCTGTGGAATAAAAATATAGGCAGTGAAATGCAGTACCTTCAGGCAAAAAATCAATATGAACAATTGCAAAATGCTATCCGAACTGCACAAACACAACTAGGAAAATATTCGCTTCGTTCTCCAATCAGTGGAACTGTTGATGAAGTCATGGCCAATGAAGGAGAATTTGTTGGAAGTATGACTGGTGGACCTGTTGCTCGTATCGTAAACTTGAGTGACATCAAAATTGTAGCATCTGCCTCGGAAACTTATTTGGGCAAATTAAAAGTTGGACAAGAAGTTAGTCTTTTTTTTCCATCCATTCAATTAAAAACCACTGAAAAAGTATCTGCCATAAGTAATGTGATTAATCCAAACAACAGAACTTTTTCATTCTATGTAAAACCAACCAAGTATATCAAAATGATGAAGCCTAATCTGCTAGCAATGATAACTGCCCACGATTACGAAGCAAATGACGCAATCAGCGTTCCTACAAAGTTGATTCGAGTAGCCAATGGGCAGCACTTCATCTATACTATAAAAACAAATGGTAATAAGAGAATTGTTCAAAAAAGCATCATTCAAATTGACAAGCAATTCCCTAACAAAACAATCATCAAATCAGGACTTGCCCCTGGCGATATGGTGATAACTGAAGGTGTAAACTCAGTAATTGTTGGCGATGAAGTAAAAATTATTACTGAATAATTTAAATCAAAATCATGTCAAAAAAAATCAACGAGATTATAAAAGAATTCAAGCTTTCATCGTGGGCTGTTAATAATAAAATATCAGTCTATGTTATCATTGGTATTATCACTTTTATTGGTATTAATAGTTATGATTCTATGCCAAAAGAAAGTTTTCCTGAAGTTAAACAACCCATTGTTTACATCAATACTGCCTATCCAGGTAATTCACCAGTGGATATGGAAAACTTAGTATCCAGACCTATTGAAAAGGAGATCAATACGATATCTGGACTCAAGAAACTTACTAGTACTAATATTCAAGATTTTTCAATCATTGTAGCAGAATTTGAGCTGAGTGTTAAGGGAGAGAAAGCGGTATTAGAGGTCAAAGATGCTATCGATCGTGCAAAAATTGATTTACCTAATGATTTACCAGCAGACCCAAGCGTCATGGAAATGGACTTCTCTGAATTTCCGGTAATGAACGTGAATGTATCTGGTGATTATCCTCAAAATAAACTCAAAGAATATGCTGAATACCTTCAAGATGAAATAGAAAACTTGTCAGCTATTTCTTCGGTAGATATTACTGGACTTTCGGAAGAAGAAGTTGAAGTTTCGATAGACCGAGTAAAAATGGAGGCTTTAGAAATTTCATTATATGATGTAGAAAGTGCCATCGTAAATGAAAATGTAACCATGTCTGGTGGCGATATTAAAAGTATCGAAGGTTCAAATATTACTCGAAGAAACATCCGAATTGACGGGGAATTTAAGGACTGGAGAGATCTTGAAAATATTATCATCAAAAATGAGTTTCAAAACATCGTCTATCTGCGAGACATCGGAACTGTGAAATTTGGCCAGAAAGAAGCTACCAGTTACGCCAGATTAAATAGTAATCCTGTTGTGACTCTAGATATCAAGAAAAAGAGTGGGGGCAATCTAATTGAGGCAGCAGCGAGTATTCAAAATATTGTTAAGAAAGCTAAAGCTGGAATCTTCCCAAAAGATCTAGATGTTGTCATCACAAATGACCAAAGTAAAATGACCAAAAACATGATTACTAATTTGGAGAACAGCATAATCATGGGTGTTCTCTTAGTAGTAGGTGTACTCGTCTTTTTCTTGGGAGTAAGAAACTCATTATTTGTAGGAATAGCCATACCATTGAGTATGCTCATGGGGATAGCAATGTTAAATTTCAGTGGAACTACACTGAACATGATGGTTCTTTTTTCCTTAATTCTAGCTCTTGGGATGCTGGTTGACAATGGGATTGTAATTGTCGAGAATGTCTATAGACTATACTCCGAAAAAGGAAAAACGAAAGATCAAGCTTCTAAAGAAGGAACAGGTGAAGTTGCTACTGCAATTATTGCATCAACAGCCACTACGGTTGCGGCTTTTATTCCGCTAATGTTTTGGCCAAGTTTGATGGGTGAGTTTTTCAAATACCTACCTATTACATTAATCATTGTTCTTTCCTCTTCTCTATTTGTTGCTCTTGTTGTAAACCCAGTACTTACCTCTGATTTAATAAAAATTGGAAACTCTGAACGATCCGCAAAACGTAAATTTTGGATAAGAAATGGTATTCTATTTATTATATCAATTTTACTCTACATCAGCTCTGCTGGTGTTTGGGGCGGACTGTTTTTAGCTGCCGTAATTATATCTACCCTTAACCGATATGGACTTACTCCAGGTGGAAACTGGTTCATGCAAAAGATGATGCCTCGCATCGAAAATAAATATGCTCAGTTCATCAAATATGCTCTTACTGGATGGAAACCCATTCTATTTATGATTGGTATGATTTTAGTCTTTATAGTCTCCATTATGACTTTTGCATTAAATCCTCCACCAATTGTATTTTTCCCAGACAATCAACCCAATTATGTAAACGTATTTATTGAGACACCTCTTGGAACAGACATAGAAACAACCAATGATATTTCTAAAGAATTAGAAAACAGAATTACCAAAGCTGTACAAAAAGATAGTGTCATTATTGAAGCTATATTAACTCAAGTTGGTGAAAAAACTGCCGATCCAAACGGAGGAACTCCAAGCATGGGGTCTTCTCCTAACAAAGCTCGTATTACAGTATCATTCTTCGAATATGAAAAGCGTGTGTTCTTATCTGATGTAAATACATCGGATATCATGAGCAACATAAAAGACGCAACTAAAGATTTTCCAAAAGCACAGATTACCGTTGGTAAAGATAATATGGGACCACCTGTTGGTAAGCCAATCAATGTGGAGGTTAAAGGAGAAAATTACTTAACCTTAATCGAAGAAGTTGAAAAAATTAAAAAGAAGATGGAAGACGCTAATCTAAAAGGAGTTGACCAACTCAAAACAGACTTAGAATTAGGTAAGCCGATGCTCGAAATTTCCATTAATCAAGAAGCAGCACGAAGATTTGGACTCAGTACCATGCAAATTGCTGGGACGATCAGAACTGCATTGCTTGGCAAGGAAATATCTAAGTACAAACAAGGTGAAGACGACTACAAAATTCAACTGCGATTCAAGGACGAATACAGATACAATTTAAATAATCTACTAAATACTAGAATAACATTCCGAAACCCTGCAAATGGTCAAATAAGTCAAGTACCTATCTCTGCTGTGGCAACAGCAAATTACAACTCTACCTATGGATCTATCAAGCGTAAGGATATGGATCGTGTAATTTCTATCTATTCTGAAGTAGAAGAAGGTGGAAATGCCAATGAGCTTGTAGCTCAGTATAAAGACTTATTGGCCGATCATGAAATTCGCGATGGGTATGAATTCAAATTTACAGGAGAACAAGAAGAGCAAGCAGAGTCAATGGCTTTTCTTGGTGGAGCTATGCTAATTGCTGTATTTCTAATCTTCCTAATTATCGTTTCTCAATTCAACTCCATAGCTGGGCCGTTCATCATTTTATTATCTGTTGTCATGAGTACTGTAGGCGTATTTTTAGCCTTTTCAATTACTCAGACTACATTCTCCGGCATGATGTCTGGCATAGGAATTATATCTCTGGCTGGTATTGTGGTGAACAATGCAATTGTTCTAATTGATTATACAAACCTACTTAGACGAAGAAAAAAAGCAGCCAAAGGAATGGATCAAAAAGAAGTACTTAGTATTTCAGAAATAAAAGAAACTATTATAGAATCTGGCCGAACTAGACTAAGACCTGTTTTACTGACGGCAATTACTACTGTACTTGGATTATTCCCGTTAGCTATAGGGCTAAATATAAATTTTGTAGGTCTACTAAGTAGCGGAAATGCGGAGTTATACTGGGGTGGACAGAATGCAGACTTCTGGGGTCCCATGGCATGGGCTGTTATTTATGGTTTGATTTTTTCTACCTTTTTGACATTGGTGATAGTACCTGTAATGTACTACCTCACCGATCGATTGACCATTTCAGTTAAGCAGATGGTGGGTAAAGTTTTCTCTAACTAATGAAAACAAATTTTTTAAACCCCACATCCTCTTAAATTTGTATAAAATGAGAAAAGAAAGTAAAAAATTCTTACGTGATTATTTAAACGCTAATGCACCTACTGGTTTTGAAACAGCAGGACAAAAGGTTTGGCTGGATTATCTGAAGCCTTACATCGATGATTACGAGGTGGATGTTTATGGATCTGTAGTTGGTGTTATCAACCCGGGTAAAAACTATAAAGTAGTATTAGAAGCTCATGCTGATGAAATTGCATGGTTTGTGAATTATATTGATGAGAAAGGATATATCTACGTCATCCGAAATGGTGGAAGTGATCACCAGATAGCTCCAAGCATGCGAGTAAAACTCCACACCAAAAAAGGAAAAGTTGATGGAGTGTTTGGTTGGCCTGCCATCCATGTTCGTAATCGAGAAAGAGAAGAAAAACCCTCATTAAAAAACCTTACTATAGATGTGGGTGCTGCCAATAAAAAGGAAGTACTCGCCATGGGAATTGATGTTGGAACAGTGGTCACCTTTGATGCTGAAATGATGGAACTTAATAAAAAGTATGTTGTTGCACGGGCTATTGATAATAGAGGTGGTGGTTTCATGATTGCCGAAGTAGCAAGAATGCTCAAAGAGAACAAAAAAGAACTTCCCTTTACACTTTACATTGTAAACTCTGTTCAAGAAGAAATAGGTCTTCGTGGTGCGGAGATGATTAGTCGAAGATTAAAACCTAATGTAGCAATTGTAACGGATGTAACTCATGATACACAAAGCCCCATGTATAATAAAAAGGTTCAAGGAGATACATCGTGTGGTGGTGGACCAGCCGTAACAACTGGACCAGCTGTACAAAATAATCTTCTCCAGCACATCATTGACGTAGCTGATAAAAATAAGATAACACTTCAAAAACAAGCGGCAAGTAGAAGTACAGGAACAGATACAGATGCATTTGCGTATAGTGACATTGGTGTAGCTTCAGCTTTAGTATCTCTGCCCCTTAAATACATGCACACCACAGTTGAGACTGTAGCATATACAGATATTGAGAATTGCATTCAATTAATGTATCATACAATATGCTCTCTAAAAGCAGGGCAAGATTTTAGATACTTTAAGTAAATTAAGAAACAATAATAAAAAAAGAGGCTTCCGAAATTGGAGGCCTCTTTTAGTTTATCATTAAAAGAAGATTATTTTTCGTCTTTTTTATCTTCTTTTTTTGGAGCCGCTTTCTTTGCAGGTGCTTTCTTTTTAGCAGCTGGTTTTTTCTCAGCAACTTTTGCTTTCGCTTCCTTTTTTGGTGAATCTTCTGTGGATGCCTCTTTAGAAGTAGTTTTTTCTTCTACAACAATAGCATCTTCAACTACAGGTGTAGCTTCTTCAACTGATACAGCTTCGGTAGTCGTAGCTTCTGCAGGTTTATCTGTTTTCTTACCTCTACGTGTACGCTTAGAACCAGATTTAGCCTTAGCTTTTGAAGATTTAGCTTCAAGCATTGCTTCATTAAAATCAACAAGTTCCATCATGCACATATCAGCATTATCACCTAGACGATTGTGTGTCTTAAGAATACGCGTATATCCACCTGGTCGGTCAGCAACCTTAGGAGCAATGGTTGTAAATAGTTCATTCACAGCATCCTTGCTTTGAAGGTATCCAAAAACTACTCTTCTTGAGTGTGTGGTATTATCTTTAGATTTAGTAATCAAAGGTTCTACATAAACTCTTAAAGCTTTTGCTTTTGCAGTTGTCGTAAATATACGTTTATGTGTAAGAAGTGAAGCTGCCATATTACTAAGCATTGCTTCTCTGTGTCCTTTTTTTCTACCTAAATGGTTGAATTTTTTCCCGTGCCTCATTTTCTTTATCTATTATTCGTCTTCAAGGTTATATTTAGAAACATCCATACCAAAGTTTAAGCCTTTATCTTTAACAAAATCTTCTAATTCTGTAAGCGACTTCTTACCAAAGTTTCTGAACTTCAATAAATCTTCAATATGGAAACTTACCAACTCACCTAACGTTCTAATTTCAGCAGCTTTCAAGCAATTGTATGCTCTAACTGATAAATCTAAATCTGACAATGAGGTTTTAAGTATTTTTCTCATGTGAAGCATATTTTCATCTACTTCATTTTTCTGAGAATGCACTTGAGTATCTTCAAGAATACTTTCATCTGAGAATAGCACAAGATGTCTCATCATAATCTTAGAAGCTTCCTTCAAAGCCTCTTCAGGATGAATTGAACCATCTGTTTTTACCTCAAATATGAGTTTCTCATAATCTGTTTTTTGTTCAACTCTAAAATCTTCAACATGATACTTCACATTTTTGATTGGAGTGAATATTGAATCAATTGCAATTTCACCAATAGGTGCATTTTCAACTGAATTTTCTTCAGCAGGAACATATCCCCTACCCTTTTCAACAGTTAATTCAATTTCAAGATTCACATATGGTTCCATAGTGCAAATCACGAAATCAGGATTTAAAATTTCAAAAGCATTAGTATATCTCGCGATCTCACCAGCTTTGAATTCTTCTTTTCCTTTGATTGATACAAATATTTTTTCTGAATCATTTGAATCGATTAATTTCTTGAATCGAACTTGTTTCAGGTTTAAAATAATTTCTGTAACATCTTCTAATACTCCTTTAATGGTAGAAAACTCGTGGTCTACACTAGGAATTCTAATAGATGTAATTGCCCAACCTTCTAATGAAGATAGGAGGATTCTTCTCATTGCATTACCAACAGTAATCCCATAACCTCTTTCAAGAGGACTAAATTCAAACAGACCATAATTGGCTGTTTCTTTATGCATAATAACCTTATCAGGTTGTTGAAAATCTAATATCGCCATTTTATTACTTTGAGTAAAGTTCTACTATTAATTGTTCTTTGATATTCTCAGGAATATCTGCTCTCTCTGGGTAATTTAAAAAAGTACCCTTAAATGTTGTTTTGTCAAATTCTAGCCAACTAAAAGATCTACCAGCTGCAGTTGAATCTGTAATCAATTCAAGAGACTTAGATTTTTCTCTAACCTCTATAATATCTCCAGGTTTAACTTGGTAAGAAGGAATATTGGTAAGTACACCATTTACGCGGATGTGCTTATGACCAACTAATTGTCTGGCACTTCTTCTAGTTGGTGCTATACCCATTCTAAATACGGTATTATCCAAACGAGCTTCTAAGAATTTTAAAAGATTCTCACCTGTGATACCTTTTTTACGTGCTGCTCTATCAAATGTTAGAGCAAATTGCTTTTCAAGAATACCATAAGTATACTTAGCCTTTTGTTTTTCAGCCAACTGGATAGCATACTCAGATTTTTTACCTCTTCGTCTAGAATTACCGTGCTGACCAGGAGGGTAATTTTTCTTTTCTAAAGCTTTGGATGGTCCAAAAATGGGTTCTCTAAACTTACGTGCAATCTTTGCTTTGGGTCCTCTATATCTTGCCATTATCTTTCTATTTTTCTAAATTCACAATCAAATTAAACTCTTCTTCTTTTAGGCGGTCTACATCCATTGTGAGGAAGTGGAGTAACGTCTCTAATAGCAGAAACTTCCAAACCAGCTTGACTTAACGTACGAATAGCTGATTCTCTACCTGCACCAGGTCCTTTAACAAGTACTTCTACTTTTTTTAGACCAAGGTCAACGGCTACTTTAGCACAATCTTGTGCAGCTACTTGAGCAGCATATGGGGTGTTTTTCTTAGAACCTCTAAAACCCATTTTACCAGCACTACTCCAAGAAATTACTTGTCCTTGACTGTTTGTGATAGATACTATGATATTATTGAATGTAGATTTTACATAAGCAAAACCATTGGATTCAATACTAACCTTTCTCTTCTTAACTGTTTTTTTACCTGCCATTATCTAATTATTTCGGTGCTTTTTTCTTATTAGCCATTGTTTTCTTTTTACCCTTACGAGTTCTTGCGTTATTTTTAGTACGCTGCCCTCTTAAAGGAAGACCTTTACGATGTCTTAAACCTCTGTAACATCCAATATCCATTAAACGTTTGATGTTCATTTGAACCTCAGATCGAAGCTCTCCTTCTACCTTGAAACCTTTACCTATAACATCACGAATACCAGAGATATCATTATCAGTCCATTCTTCGACCTTTTTATCTTCACTTACTTTCGCTTGTTCAAGTATATAGGATGCTCTACTGCTACCTATACCATGGATGTAGGTTAACCCTACTACTCCTCTTTTACCTTTAGGTAAATCTATTCCTGCAATACGTGCCATTTTTAACCTTGTCTTTGCTTAAATCTTGGATTTTTCTTATTAATGACGTAAACACGTCCTTTTCTTCTAACGATTTTACAATCACTAGATCTTTTCTTTACTGATGTTCTAACTTTCATATTGTTATTTATATCTGTAGCTAATTCTACCCCTAGTTAAATCATAAGGAGACATCTCAACTTGCACTTTATCACCTGGCAGAATACGGATGTAATACATCCTCATTTTACCACTGATGGTAGCCACAATTTCATGACCATTTTGTAATTTTACTCTAAACATTGCGTTGGGCAATGCTTCCGTAATTACGCCATCTTGTTTAATTGCTTGTTGTTTTGCCATTTTTAAAGGGCTGCAAATTTAATTTTTTTTATTTTCTTATACAAACTATCCTGTCATTGCTCCACCAGCAGATGTCCTACCTTTTATTCTGCCAGTTTTCATCAACCCATCATAATGTCTCATGATAAGATACTGTTCAACTTGCTGAAGAGTATCTAGTACTACACCTACCATAATTAATAATGATGTACCTCCATAAAATTGTGCAAACTGATCATTCACACCTGCACGAATAGCGAAAAATGGAAATATAGCAACAAATCCAAGGAAAACAGAACCAGGCAAAGTAATGCGTGACATTACAGAACCAATGAAATTTGCTGTTTTTCTTCCAGGTTTCACTCCTGGTATGAATCCACCATTCCTCTTTAAGTCATCAGCTATCTGATTTGGATTTATCGTGATGGCTGTATAAAAGTATGTAAATAGTACAATTAGTACAAAAGTTAATATGTTGTAACCAATCTCGTCTGGTCTCGATAACGAATTTAGAAATGCCGAGTCTTCTAATCCAGGGATACGAGCAGCTGATCCTGGCAAGAACATTAATGCTTGTGCAAAAATTATTGGCATTACACCCGCAGCATTTACTTTTAATGGAAGATATTGTCTAACACCGCCCATTTGTCTATTACCTACAATACGTTTAGCATATTGAACAGGAATTCTTCGAGTTGCTTGAACTAATGCAATCACTGCAAGGATTACTACCACCCATATGACGAGCTCTACAATTAGAAGCATTACTTGACTACCTCCAAATCGATCAATAATTTCAGCTAATAGCGTCGACGGTAGGCGTGCAATAATACCTACCATAATAATAATAGAAATACCATTACCTACACCACGATCCGTAATTCTCTCACCCAACCACATTGTAAACATGGTACCTGCAACTAAAACAAGTACACCAATGATTAAAAAAGTCGTCCATCCAAGTGCATCAGACGTTTCAGACATTAGTGCTAATGGTTTACCTGACCCTGAAGTTGATTTCAAATTAATCAAATAAGCCATACCCTGAACAGCAGTAATTGCTATTGTGAGGTATCTAGTAATTGCGTTTATCTTTCTTCTTCCGTCCTCACCCTCTTTTTGCATTTTCTGAAAAGTTGGTACAGCTACAGTAAGTAGTTGTATAACAATAGAAGCTGAGATGTAAGGCATGATACCTAGAGCGAATATAGAAACTCGATCAAAGGCACCACCAGAAAATGTATTAACAAGACCTAAAAAACCTCCAGACTCTTTATTTCCGTAAAAATTTGGATCGCTTAATATAAGCGGATCAACACCAGGAATCACAATGAATGTCCCAATTCTATATACGACTAACAATAATAGAAGATTGATAAGACGAGTTCTTAAATCTTCAATAGAGAATATATTTTTTAATGTACTTATTAACTTCTTCATAAATCTTAAATGACCTCCGCTGTTCCTCCTGCTTTTTCAATTGCCGCTTTAGCTGTTAAAGTGAATGCATTCACTTTAACGTCAACTTTGCTGGTTAATTCACCTCTACCAAGTATTTTGACAATTTCTGTTTTTTTGATAACATTTGCTTCAATCAAGGAGGATGTTGTTACTTCTTTAGCTTTTGTTTTGTCAACAAAATCTTGAAGTCTATCCAAATTGATTCCAACATATTCTACGCGAGTAGGATTTTTGAATCCAAACTTTGGTATTCTACGTTGAAGTGGCATCTGACCTCCTTCAAACCCAACAGATCTACTATAGCCTGTTCTTGATTGAGCACCTTTATGACCTTTAGTTGAGGTTCCTCCTCTTCCAGATCCTTGCCCTCTAGCTATTCTTTTTCCTTTTTTGACCGAGCCTTTAGCTGGTTTCAAACTATGTAAATTCATAACTATGCTTTTTCTATTTTTAATAAATGCTCCACCTTACGAATCATGCCTGATACAGCAGGTGATTCTTCTATAACTCTAGCCTTATTTAATTTCTTTAAACCCAAAGCAATTAATGTACGCTTTTGGTCTTCAGGTCTCCTAATTGAGCTTTTAATTTGTGTTATCTTTACCTTTCCCATCGTATTATCCGTTAAACACTTTATTTAAATTAGTTCCTCGTTGTTCAGCAACAGTGTAAGCATCTCTTAACTTTGATAATGCATCAATTGTAGCTTTTACCACATTGTGTGGGTTAGATGAACCTTTTGATTTTGCTAAAACATCATGGATACCAGCACTTTCAAATACTGCACGCATTGCACCACCTGCAATTACACCAGTACCATTAGAAGCAGGCTTCATAAATACTCTTCCTCCAGAATATTTACCATATTGCTCGTGAGGAATCGTGTTATTCCTTAAAGGTACCTTAATTAGGTTCTTTTTAGCATCTTCAATCCCTTTTTGAATAGCATCAATTACTTCACCAGCTTTTCCAAGCCCGTGACCAACTATTCCGTTACCATCTCCAACAACAACAATTGCGTTGAAGCTAAATGTTCTACCACCTTTAGTAACTTTAGCTACTCGATTAATATTTACGACAGTCTCTTTTAATTCGAGATCTGTTGTTCTTACTTGTTTTAATGTTTGTGTTGCCATATTATTAGAATTTTAAACCTCCCTCTCTAGCTCCTTCTGCTAAATTCTTGATTCTTCCGTGATATAGGTATCCGTTTCTGTCAAATTTTACACTTTCGATACCATTTGCTGTTGCCTTTTCCGCAATTGCTTTTCCTACTTCTCGAGCAATTTCAGACTTAGTACCTTTATCCATACCTGCCGAAGAACCTGAGAGTATTGTGGCTCCTTTGGTATCATCTATAAGTTGAACATATATAGCCTTATTGCTTCTAAAAACACATAGCCTAGGCATTTCTGCAGTACCCTGAATCTTACTTCTGATTCTGGCTTTGATTTTAGCTCTTCTTGTCGCTTTACTTTTAATCATAATAAAATAATCTATTATTTAGCTGCAGTCTTACCTGCTTTTCTTCTTAATTGTTCTCCTTTGAACTTGATTCCTTTACCCTTATAAGGCTCTGGTGGACGCAAACTTCTAAGTTTCGCCGATACTTGACCTAACAACTGTTTATCAATACTTTCAAAAGTTACTAAAGGTGGTTGTCCCTTGACAGCTTCTGTTGAAACCTTAACTTCTGAAGGAATTTGCATGAAGATGGTGTGCGAAAAACCTAAGTTAAGTTCAAGTAGTTGACCTGTAACGGTAGCTCTATAACCTACACCAACAAGCTCTTGTTCTGTTTTGAAACCTTTACTTACTCCCTCAACACAATTGTTAATTAATGACCTATAAAGTCCATGTTTAGATTTCTCTTCTTTGCTTTCACCATTTCTAGATAAAACAATCTGATTTTCTTCAACTTTAACATCAACTAGATCTATCGTCTGAGTAAGTTCTCCCTTAGGACCCTTAACAGTAACGATGTTATTATCTACTTTAACTTCCACTCCGGAAGGTATTGCTATTGGATTATTTCCTATTCGTGACATCTTTCTTTTACTTTATTAAGATACGTAACATAAAACCTCTCCACCAACATGCTGTGTTCTTGCTTCTTTGTCTGTCATCACACCCTTAGATGTAGAGACAATTGCAATACCAAGACCATTTAATACACGAGGTAACTCATCAGCACTTTTATATTGTCTTAATCCAGGCTTACTTACCCTTTTAAGTTCGCGAATGGCTGACAATTTTGTAGTGGGATGATATTTCAAAGCTATCTTGATTGTACCCTGTGGTCCAGCTGCATCGTCAAATTTATAATTAAGAATGTAACCTTTATCAAATAGCACTTGAGTTATTGCTTTTTTGATATTTGAAGCTGGCACATCAACAATACGGTGATTTGCCTTAATTCCATTTCTCACTCTAGTAAGAAAATCTGCTATTGGATCTGTAATTTTACTCATATTATTACCAGCTTGCTTTTGTTATACCAGGTATTAAACCTTTAGACGCCATTTCCCTGAACACGTTTCTTGAAATTCCAAAATCTCTCATGTATCCTCTTGGTCTACCTGTTGCAGAACATCTATTTCTTAAACGGGTAGGTGAAGCATTTCTTGGTAGCTTCTGAAGCCCTTCGTAATCTCCGGCCTCTTTAAGAGCAGCTCTTTTAGCAGCATAGGTTTTAACCGCATGCTCTCTTTTACGCTGTCTTGCTTTCATTGATTCTTTTGCCATCTTTTTCTTATTTCTTTATAAATGGTAATCCTAATTCTGTTAATAAACTATGGCATTCAACATCTGTATTTGCAGTTGTTACAAAGGTGATATCCATACCATTAATGCGAGATACTTTATCAATATCTATCTCGGGAAAGATTATTTGCTCAGTAACGCCCATTGAGTAGTTACCTCTACCATCAAACCCTTTATCACTTATTCCATTAAAATCTCTAACACGAGGTAGAGACACGGCAATAAAGCGATCTAAAAATTCATACATTTTATCGCCACGAAGTGTCACACGACATCCGATAGGCATATCTTCTCTAAGCTTAAAATTAGAGATTGCTTTCTTTGAATAAGTTGGAACTGCCTTTTGACCAGCAATAGTAGTCATCTCCTCTACAGCTGTATCTACTAGTTTTTTGTCTGCAACTCCAGCACCAACACCTTGGTTTAAACAAATTTTAGTTAACCTAGGTATCTGCATTACATTACTGTAATTGTGCTTCTCTTTTAACTTAGCAACCAATTCAGTCTCGAATTTTTCTCTTAATCTTGGTTTCATACTAATTATTTATAAAATCCCCTGTTTTCTTAGAAAATCTTTGCAATTTTCCATTTTCATTTAACTTTCTACCTATACGAGTTGCCTCACCATTTACCATAAGTTGGAGTTTACTCACACGAATAGGAGATTCAAGTTTGACAATTGATCCATTTGGATTATCTGCATCTGGTTTTCTGTGCTTAGTAACCATATTGATACCATCAACAATAGCAGTACCTTCTTTGAGGTTTACTAACTTCACTTCTCCTGTCTTATTTTTATCGTTACCCGACAATACTTTTACTGTGTCGCCTTTACGAATGTGCAGTTTAGGTATTTTGTTGTATTTCCTTCTCATAATTACAGTACTTCTGGTGCTAATGATACAATTTTCATAAACTTACGATCTCTTAACTCTCTTGCTACAGGCCCGAAAATACGTGTAGCTCTTGGTTCATCAGTAGCAGTTAAAAGAACACAAGAATTATCATCGAAACGGATGTATGATCCATCTGGTCTTCTAAATTCTTTCTTAGTTCTAACAACGACAGCACGAGAAACCGTACCTTTTTTTATATTACCTGCTGGCATTGCATCTTTAACCGTTACAATAATTTTATCTCCAACAGAGGCATATCTTCTTTTTGTTCCACCCAACACACGGATACAAAGAACCTCCTTGGCTCCGCTGTTATCAGCTACTTTTAATCTTGATTCTTGTTGTATCATCTTATTTCGCTCTTTCTATTATTTCTACCAATCTCCAACGCTTGTCTTTACTAAGAGGTCTTGTTTCCATTATACGAACAATATCATTTTCATTGCACTCATTCTTTTCATCATGAGCCTTGAACTTAGCTGTAGACTTAACGAATTTTTTATATTTAGGGTGCTTCATTTTTCGTTCGACAGAAACCGTAATGGTTTTTTCCATCTTGTTGCTTCTAACAACCCCAATAATTTCTTTTCTAAAATTTCTTTCCATTTTAAGGTCCTATTTTTCGTTTCTACGTCTGTTAATCTCTGTTAGATATTTCGCAATAGTTTTTCTCGCAATTCTAATTTTATGCGGGTTTTCTATTGGAGATACTGCATGACTAAATTTCATTTTCTGAAGTTGAGCTCTTTCATCTTTCAAGTTGTAATGAAGCTCTTTTTCAGTCAAATTTTTAATATCTTGATACTGCATATTTCTTAAGCACTATAATCTGGTCTTACTACAAATTTTGTTGTCACAGGAAGTTTTTGAGCAGCTAGTCTCATTGCTTCTTTTGCTATCTCCTCACTAACACCATCAACCTCAAATATGATAGTACCAGGCTTGATAACGGCTACCCAGTATTCTGGAGAACCTTTACCCTTACCCATTCTAACTTCTGCAGGTTTTTTAGTTACAGGCTTGTCAGGGAATATTCGAATCCACACTTTACCTTCTCTTTTCATATAGCGGTTTAGAGCTATCCTTGCCGCTTCTATTTGTCTAGAAGTAATCCAGTGAGGCTCTAATGATTTTAAACCGAAATCGCCGAACTCAACACGATGACCTCTACCTGCTAAACCTTTTACTCTGCCTTTCTGGCGTTTTCTATACTTTATTCTCTTTGGAGATAACATGATCTTGCCTTATTATTTTTTAATTCTTCTTCTATCGTGACCACCTCTCTTATCACGTTGTTGTTTTGGTTCTCCCATACCCATATTGATGGATAGATCTCTTTTTCCAAAAACTTCTTCCTTAAATATCCATACTTTAACACCAATTTTGCCGTAAACAGTAAGTGCTTCGGTAAGAGCATAATCAACATCTGCTCTAAATGTATGCAAAGGAATTCTACCTTCTTTAAATTGTTGTGTTCTTGCCATTTCAGCACCATTCAAACGACCAGAAACCATAATCTTGATTCCCTGAGCACCCATTCTCATGGTTGATCCGATTGCCATTTTAATAGCTCGTTTAAAATTAACACGACCTTCTATTTGTTGAGCAATAGATTGACCTACAAGCATTGCGTCAAGCTCTGGTCGTTTAACCTCAAAAATGTTTATTTGAACATCTTTTTTAGTTAATTTCTTTATTTCCTCTTTCAGCTTATCTACTTCAGAACCACCTTTACCGATAACAATACCTGGTCTTGAAGTATGAACAGTAATAATGATACGCTTGAGCATTCGCTCGATAAGTATCTTCGAAATACCTGCTCTAGGCATACGAGCTTTTAAATATTTACGTATTTTGTTGTCTTCAGCTAATTTCTCGCCAAATTCTTTACCACCGTACCAGTTGCTTTCCCAACCACGAACGATTCCTAATCTAAGACCTATTGGATTTACTTTTTGTCCCATTTATTATTCTTCTGAATTTGATTCTTCGGTTTGTACATCTGTATCCATAGTATCCACTTTAAGGGTAATATGGTTTGATCTCTTTCTTATTCTATGAGCTCTTCCTTGAGGTGCAGGTTGAATTCTTTTTAACATTCTTCCTGGATCGACGAATACTTCTTTTACGATCAAGCCTGTTTCTTCGTCTACTCTCTCATCATTAACCTCTTGCCAATTTGCAATTGCAGACTTTAATAATTTTTCAACTTTTTCAGCATAGACTCTTTTTTGACTATACTTTAATGTGTTTAAAGCATCCTCTACTCGTTGACCTCTAATTTGATCAACCACAAGTCTCATTTTACGAGGAGACATCGGACAGTTATTTAATTTAGCTACTGCTTCCATGATTATTTCTTAGCTTGATGACCTTTGAATGTTCTTGTCGGGGAGAATTCTCCAAGTTTATGCCCTACCATATTTTCCGTAACATATACTGGAATAAATTTATTTCCATTATGAACAGCAAATGTGTGACCTATAAAGTCTGGTGTAATCAATGAAGATCTACTCCAAGTTTTTATAACTGACTTCTTGGTTCCCTCATTCATAACGTCCACTTTACGTTGTAATTTGTAGTGAACAAACGGTCCTTTTTTTAATGATCTCGCCATAGTTTATTTACGTTTTCTTTCTAAAATTAATCTAGAAGATTTTTTCTTTTTGCTTCTTGTTTTCAAACCTTTTGACATAGTACCCTTACGAGTTCTAGCTTGACCACCTTTAGAGCGGCCTTCACCTCCACCTTGTGGGTGATCTACAGGGTTCATTGCTGCTGGACGAGTTCGAGGTCTTCTTCCCAACCAACGACTTCTACCTGCTTTTCCAGATATTTCTAATTGATGATCTCCATTTGATACCTCACCAATTGTAGCAAGACAAGTAGTTAATATCATTCTGCTTTCACCAGATGGTAATTTAATAACAGCATATTTACCGTCTCTAGCAACCAACTGAGCACTTGTTCCTGCACTTCTGCATATTTCGGCACCTCTACCAGGCTTCATTTCAATATTATGAATAGTTGTACCCAATGGGATTTCTCCAAGAGGAAGTGCATTTCCTAAATCAGGAGTAGATCCTGGACCAGAAGTAATTTTCTGACCAACTTTAATTCCTTTAGGAGCAACAATATATCGCTTTTCACCATCAGCATATTGAACTAATGATATAAAAGCAGTTCTATTTGGATCATACTCAATAGTAAGAATCTCGGCACTTTCATAACGATTTCTTTTGAAATCTATAATACGATATCGACGCTTATGTCCACCACCACGATTTCTCATGGTCATCTTACCAGTATCATTTCTACCACCAGATTTTTTCAAAGGAGCTAATAGGCTCTTTTCTGGCTTACTTGCAGTCAATGCTTCAAAAGTGACAGCTAGTTTAAAACGCTGACCAGGTGTAACTGGATTTATTCTCTTAATTCCCATTTCTCAGCTTATATATTTTCGTAAAAATCAATGCTTTGACCATCTTTAAGACTTACTATAGCTTTTTTATAGTTATTAGTCTTTCCGTTTGAAACACCCGATTTTGTAAAACGTGTTTTTCTTTTACCTGCAACAACTAAAGTTCTGATTTTAGCAACCTCAACTGAATACATTTTTTCTATCTCTGCTTTTATTTCAGGTTTAGTAGCGGTTAATGCTACTCTGAAACCATATTGCCCTTTGTTTTCACTCAACAAAGACATTTTTTCTGTGATTAGTGGTTTAACTAGTATTGCCATCTTAACTCAATGTCTCTTTTAATTTATTAATTGAACCTTCAACCAAAATGATATTGTTTGCATGTAGGATACTATATGTATTTACATCGCTAACATTCATCACTTGAGCATTAGGTATATTTCTTGAAGATAGATATACATTACTATCATAGTCTGGAGTAAGTAGAAGTGTCTTCTTGTCTGCCATCTTAAGGTTGTTTAGTACATCTAAATAATTCTTAGTTTTAGGAGAATCCAATGCAATAGTATCAATGACTGTAATCTCTTCACCTTTTGCTTTGTGAGATAATGCAGAAAGACGAGCTACCTGCTTTAACTTTTTATTTAACTTAAAGCTATAATCTCTTGGTCTTGGTCCATGCATACGACCTCCTCCAACAAAAACACCAGATTTTATAGAACCAGCTCTTGCAGTACCCGTACCTTTTTGCTTCTTAATTTTACGAGTCGAGCCTTTCACTGCACCTTTCTCTGTAGATGAATGAGTTCCTTGTCGCTGACTAGCTAAATATTGTTTTACATCTAGATAAATTGCATGGTCATTAGGTTCAACACCAAAAATCTCCTTAGGAAGATTTACTTGCTTGCCCGTATCATCACCAGATGTATTTAAAACCTTTACTTTCATTTTTATTTTTCAATAATTACGTATGAACCTTTATGACCTGGAAGTGCTCCACTGATAACCAATAGATTTTTTTCAGTATCAACCTTCAAAACTCTTAAGTTTTGCATTTTAACTCTTTCATTACCCATTTGACCCGCCATTCTAGTGCCTTTAAAAACTCGTGAAGGCGTAGAACCAGCTCCTAATGAACCTGGTGCTCTTAGTCTATTGTGCTGACCGTGAGTAGATTCACCTACACCACTAAAACCATGTCTTTTCACAACACCTTGAAAACCTTTTCCCTTTGATGTTCCAACTACGTCAACAAACTCTCCCTCTTCAAATACCTCAACACCAAAAGAATCACCCAAGCTTTGCTCACCGTCGAAATCTCTAACTTCGACAACAACTCTCTTTGGAGTTGTTTTAGCTTTTGCAAAATGTCCCTTCTCTGGATTATTTGAGCTCTTCTCTTTCTTCTCTATAGAAGAAATTTGAACAGCATTATATCCTTCTTTATCTCCAGTCTTAACTTGAGTAATGAAGTTTGGCTCGCAGGCTACTACTGTACAAGCCTCTTTTTTACCCGCTTCAGTAAAAAGCGAAGTCATTCCTACTTTTCTTCCTATAACACTTAACATGCTTCTTATACTTTAATTTCTACATCCACACCACTTGGCAATTCAAGCTTCATTAATGCATCTACTGTTTTTGCACTTGAGCTATAAATATCCATTAACCTCTTGTAAGAACATAATTTAAATTGCTCTCTTGCTTTTTTGTTCACGTGAGGAGATTTCAATACTGTAAATATTTTCTTCTGAGTAGGAAGTGGAATTGGACCACTAACAATTGCTCCAGTAGCCTTTACAGACTTAACAATCTTCTCCGCTGATTTATCGATCAAATTATGATCGTAAGACTTAAGCTTGATTCTAATTTTTTGATTAATCATTTTATTTATGCTTTTACAGTTGTTCCAGTTGCTTTTGCTATGATTTCTGTAGCCATGTTAGCTGGAACGATATCATAATTGTTAAATTCCATAGTTGACGTAGCACGTCCAGAAGTAATTGTTCTAAGATCAGTAACGTATCCAAACATCATTGATAAAGGAACAAGAGCTTTTACTACTTGTGCTCCACCTTTTTCAGACATTCCTTGCATTTGACCTCTTCTTCTGTTCAAATCACCAATTACATCACCCATATTTTCTTCTGGAGTAATTACCTCTAATTTCATGATTGGCTCAAGGATTACAGGATTGGCTTTTTTAGAGGCCTCTCTAAATGCAAATTTAGCCGCAGTCTCAAATGACAATGAGTCAGAATCTACTGGGTGGAATGAACCATCAAATAGCCTAACTTTTAAGTTTTGAACTTCATATCCAGCTAGTGCACCATTTTTCATTGCATCTTTGAATCCTTTTTCTACTGCAGGGATAAATTCACGTGGGATAGCACCACCAACAATCTGGTTGATAAACTCTAATCCTTCTTTACCCTCTTCACCAGGTCCAATTTCAACTTGAATATCAGCGAATTTACCACGTCCACCTGATTGCTTTTTATATGTCTCACGATGTGTGACTGAATTTGAAATAGTCTCTTTATAAGCAACCTGAGGTTGACCTTGGTTAGCCTCTACGTTAAATTCTCTTTTAAGTCTATCGATGATAATTTCCAAATGAAGTTCACCCATTCCTGAGATTACTGTCTGACCAGTTTCATCATCTGACTTCACAACAAATGTTGGATCTTCTTCGGCAAGTTTACCAAGTGCCATTCCAAGTTTGTCAACATCTGCTTGAGTTTTAGGCTCAATAGCAACACCAATTACTGGATCGGGGAAGTCCATGGATTCCAAAACGATAGGTGCATTTTCTGCACATAATGTATCTCCTGTTCTAATATCTTTAAAACCAATTAAAGCCGCAATATCTCCAGCTTGTAACTGAGGGATTTGATTCTGCTTGTTGGCATGCATTTGGAAGATACGAGATATACGTTCTTTTTTCATAGTTCTTGTGTTGTATACATAAGAACCAGAATCTAAAACTCCAGAGTATGCTCTAGTAAAACATAATCTACCTACAAATGGATCTGTAGCAATTTTAAAAGCTAACGATGCAAAAGGCTCGTCAACAGATGGTTTACGTGAAGTTGGTTCATCTGTTTTAGGGTTAGTCCCCTCGATTGCTTCTTGATCCAATGGAGATGGTAAAATTTCCATCACCATATCAAGCATAGCTTGAACACCTTTATTCTTAAATGCAGATCCACACATCATAGGTACAACTTTACCTGCGATGGTAGCCTCTCTTAAAGCATCAAGAATTTCACGCTCTGACAAAGATTCAGGATCTTCGAAATACTTTTCCATGAGATTATCATCAAACTCAGCTACGGCCTCAAGAAGTTCTTCTCTTAACTGTCTTGCCTCATCAATAATATCTGCTGGAATTTCTATTTCTTGGAAAGTCATACCTTGATCAGCATCATTCCATGTAATTCCTCTAAAGTTGATTAAATCAACCACTCCCTTAAATCCATCTTCAGCACCTATATTCAACTGAAGGGGCAATGCGTGACTACCCAACATTTCTTTAACTTGAGCACAAACATTAATAAAGTCTGCACCCTGTCGGTCCATTTTGTTAACAAAACCAATACGAGGTACGTTGTAGTTATTTGCTAGTCTCCAGTTAGTTTCTGATTGAGGCTCAACACCATCTACAGCACTAAATAAGAAAACCAAACCATCAAGAACACGTAGTGATCTATTTACCTCAACCGTAAAATCAACGTGACCAGGAGTATCAATAATGTTTACATGATAATCTTGGTCTCTGTAATTCCAATTTAGAGTTGTGGCAGCAGAAGTAATAGTAATACCTCTTTCTTGCTCTTGCTCCATCCAATCCATAGTTGCAGCACCATCATGTACTTCTCCAATTTTATGGCTCACACCACCGTAGTACAAAATACGTTCTGTGGTTGTTGTCTTTCCTGCATCAATGTGTGCAGCGATACCAATATTTCTTGTAAATTTTAAATCTCTTTTTGACATGACTTATACTCTGAAATGTGAAAATGCCTTATTTGCATCCGCCATTTTATGTGTATCTTCTTTTTTCTTGACTGCAGCTCCTTCACCTTTAGAAGCTGCTAAAATTTCACCAGCAAGTTTGTTTGCCATTGACTTTTCGTTTCTTTTACGAGCATAGCTTATCATCCATTTAATACCAAATGAAACTTTCAAATCTGGCTTCACCTCCATAGGAATCTGAAAAGTAGCTCCACCAACTCTTCGGCTTTTAACCATAACAGATGGCATCACATTGTTCAAGGCTTTTTTCCAAGTCTCTATCCCAGCATCTTCTTCTACTTTACCATCAACGATATCAATCGCATCATAAAATATTTTACGAGCAGTTTCTTTTTTACCCTGCATCATCATGTTATTGATGAATTTGGAAACCAAAACATCATTATATCTCGGATCAGGTACTATTTCTCTTTTTCTTGCCTTCGACTTTCTCATTATTTCTTAGCTGCTTTAGGTCTTTTTGCTCCGTATTTACTTCTTCGTTGTGTTCTACCTTCAACACCTGCTGTATCCAATGCTCCACGAACAATATGATATCTTACACCAGGTAAATCTTTTACTCTTCCTCCTCTTACTAACACAATACTGTGCTCTTGAAGATTATGACCCTCTCCCGGGATGTAAGCATTTACTTCATTTCCATTGGTGAGTCTTACCCTTGCTACCTTTCTCATTGCCGAGTTTGGCTTCTTAGGAGTGGTTGTGTATACTCTTGTACACACACCTCTTCTTTGAGGGCAAGAATTCAGGGCTCTAGACTTACTTTTCTTAGTAAGTTCCTTTCTTCCCTTACGTACTAATTGTTGTATTGTAGGCATATATTTCTATCCAAATTTCTAAAAAGGTCTGCAAAAGTAGCATTTATATATAAGATTACAAGGGCTATTTCTAAAAAAATCAAATAATATATTTTGGTGAGAACCTTGGTTAATACTAAAGAGTCATTTTAAGCCGAAATGTCTTTATCATTGTGTCATTATTATACTTGTTCACATAAATGTCAAACAAATTAAAATATATCGAACATCGTGAAATCAATTTTACTAAATGGAATAATCTAATAGATTCCAGTCAGAATGGTCGTGTGTTTAATTACTCATGGTATTTGAATCAATTTTGCCTTTGGGATGCCATCATACTGGGAGACTACAAAGCAGCTATTCCGCTTCCCATATCAAGTAAATGGGGAATTAATGCTTTGCTTCAGCCAAATTTTATCCAACAATGTAATTGGATTGGAAAATTACCAAGCACTTATGAACTGGAAAAAATTAAAACTCTTATTAAATCGAAATTTGGTGTTATACAGTTTAATACCAACTTAGCTTTAACGTCCGAGGTAAAAAAAAGAGATAATTTGATACTTGATATTGAAGACTGGGATTCTTTGGAATCTAACTTTAAAAAATCTTTGAAAAAAAATATAAAGAAAGCAAGTACAACAAACACTATAAACTATGAAGAAAATGTCAACCAGACTATAAGCCTATATAGGTTGGCCTATGGAGACATGGTCAAACACCTGAAAGAAGATGACTTTAATTTACTAGCTAAATTAGCTCGTGAATATCATGAGTCCTTCATTAATATTCATGTTATGCAGGACGAAGAAACCACAGCTAGTTTACTTTTTGCAATTGGAAAAAATAGAATCCATTATATTCTAGGAGCTCCTACCAAAAATGGGAGAACGCTAAATTCTCTATCCTACGGATTAAGCAAAATTTTAACTAAATACGCTAACAAAAATTTAATTTTAGATTTTGAAGGGTCAAGTATAAAAAATGTCAAAGACTTTTATTTATCATTCGGTGCGAAAAATGAACCATTTTTTGAAGCCACATATTGCAGGCCTATTTTAAAGCCTTTGATGTTTCTTTATAACAAGTTTTTTAAATCCAATTGAAGGGGGACGGCAGACGTAAAACCTTCTCCGTGTTCAACTTGGATTGAGCTACCCATTTCATGAGATCTTCCTTTTATAAAGTCCAAAAATTTTTTTGAACCGATTAGTGTTTCTGACTCCTTGCCTGGTTTATAAAATTGTGACTTGAAACTCATGATTGCTTTCATCTTTGTTTCAAAATGAGAGGATACATCAACAACAAAATCAGGTTTTATATATCTATATTGAATGTAATGGAAAAGATACTTGGGTCTCCAAATGTCCTGAGCAATACCATCATCAATAGTCTCAATTTTTTTTAAGCCTGATAAGAATAATGACTCTTTCAATAATTGTGCTGCTCTTTGATGGTCTGGATGTCTATCATCTTCTGCGTTGGCTAAAATTATAGTTGGTTTGTATTTTCTAATTGCTCGAACTACTTTTAATTTATTTTCTTTATTTATTTCAAACCAAACATCCCCAATATCTAGGTTAATACGTTTTTCTACCCCTAATATGTTTTGAGATGCTAATGACTCTAAATCGCGTGTCACTACATCACCTTGTGTACCTAATTCTCCTCGTGTTAAATCTACTATTCCGACACGCTTACCTTCTTTTATATATTTTATAATTGTGCCTCCACACGAAAGCTCAACATCATCTGGATGTGCACCAAATGCCAGTATATCCAATTTCATTTAATATTTAATTCTTGTGTAATTATCTTATTCAAGTTTAGCATTTTTTATGATATATTCAATCTGATAATCCTTGATTGGGTCATATTTAGTGTCTATGTTAGCATTATACATTCTTGCCCAAATGCCATAAAACATGGTGCTTGCACTTCCTCTGTACTGTTTTAAAATCTCATACGTTGTATTTCCAGTTTCTCTGTGAATCAACTTAATTAACAATTTACCTTGAGAAATAGTTAACTTTTTAAGTTGTCCAATAAATTCATCTTTAATTGCATCTTCAGTAGATTTGATGTATTTCTTCTTAGACCTTTTAGTTGGTAATTGATTTAGATTATCATCCATCATTTGTAATCTGAATGCTGCCAGCTTTGCATACGGCATCACTTTTTTAACATTTCTAACAAGTTTAATATATGAATCCCTATCTTTCTTTGAATTAAATTCTTTGAGAGTAAATTGATTAAATGAATATAAGTAAAATGTATCTCCCTCCATGACTACTTTGCGTAAAATCATAGACGAATCACTTTTCTCAAAATTCTGTGAAAAACTAACTTTACACAGCATTAGTAAAGCAATGGAATACAAAAAGTTATTATTTATTTTCATTGAACATCTATTAAGTGAACTAATTTAATATTTCAGATAGTATATCGATTGATTTAACTTTTTTGTTCCTGATTATATGAAATTGATAATATTTAACAATGTAAGCTAAGGCGTCTCTTCGAGTATTGCCATTAGAATTTGAACCTAAATTCTCTCCGCTGATAATATTTGAAATCATCTGAGATGTACTTTTCGAAGCGGTATAAGTCGATGATTCACCTACAAATATACCGTCCTCGATACTAAAATATGGTGTATCATTATCATATTTGCCTTGAGGAAAAACACCAAGAAATTCTGTTAACTTTATCAAAAATATGCAAGGAAACAAAACAGAAATTGGTTGTTTTTCAAGAAGAATTATTTGACTTTCTAAGAAGTCAAATAATTCTTCATCATTAATTTCTTCTGTAAGACAATGATTTATTATTTCAGTCATAAACATCGCGACTGTTTTCTTTAAAATATTATCCTGTATTTCAAATAATATTGGAGAATTTCTCAAATCCTTTACGCTATTAATTGAAGTATTCGGTTTTTGATAGACATCTAGATCAATCAATGACAAAGGTTGAATCATAGATGTCCTGATTTTTGATTTACCTTTTCTAATACCCCTTAACATATAGGTTTTGACACCAAATTCTCGTGTGTAGATTTTACTAATTATACTACTTTCACTGTAATTAGTATTCTTAAGTACAATAGCTCTTGTCTTAGAATACATTAACGAACAATTAGTAATTTAGATACTAGTGAATCTTCATCATCCTTATTTGCAGAGAATATCAGATATACCCCTGTTTGAGGTTTCTTACCCTCAAAATTAAATCCGTTCCAAACAGCTGTGCCACCTACTGCCACAAGTTCATAAACAACCCTTCCTGCTACATCAGCAATTTTCACAGTAGCATCCTCTGGTAAACCAGTAATTGTTATCGGTCCTTCATATTCTGGATGAACTGGATTTGGAAAAACAAGCGTATTTTCATGAAGTTCCTCTGCTTCTGTTGCGTCACTTCTGAAAGATGCAATCCCATTAGTTGTTCCAAAAAATACTTCACCAGTATTTGGAATAATACCTATGCAATTAATTACATTACCTGGCAATGGACTATTAGCTTCAGTGAGGTGAAGAATAACCTCAGAACCATCCTCTCTTATTAGCCAAGCCCCATTATTCGTGGCTACCCATTTTCGGTTTCCTCCATCAATTTTAATATCATTTACCACCTCACTTCCGAGTAAGTAACCAATATCCTCACCATCATCAATAATAATCTGCTGAGCATCTGCATTTACTCCGCCATCAAAAACTAAACTAGGGTTATAAAAGACTGCTATCCCTGATTCTGTTCCTACCCAAATTTCACCATCTTTATCTTGGACTATCGCTTTAACATTATTGCTAGGTAGTCCTCCACCATTTTTAGAAGTACCTAAAAACCTTGTTCTTAACGATCCATTTTGAAATTCTTTAGCTACTAGTATACCGCTACCAGAGGTTCTTGGGACTAATATCCAAATTTGATCCCTTTCGTCAACTACCATCTCTCCTAATCGCTTGGTTCCAACGTTAAAATCCACCCAATCTCCGTTTGGCCTCATAACTGCAAGTGATCTATCCGTCTCGTAATTGGACACCCACAAATTATTTTGATTATCATATGCCATACCAAGTGCAACCTCGTTTGCACCCACAGAAACTTTCAGAGCACTGTTAGAGTTTGTATACCGTTCTACAGGCTTTCCATTCTCTAACTTTAATAAACCGCTACCGAAACTACCTAACCAAGTTTCATTTTTATCCTTTGGTACGTGTAGAGCAGTAAAATCCCTCATTCCTCCTGCCAATGGATCTGATGTATTTCTGTTAAACCAATTTCCATCCTCATATCGATAATATCCATAACTATTATACGTAGGAGCAAAAGCAGGAGTGTAACCTCCAGAGGTAACCCATAAACTATTCCCCTGCCCTTCCATATCATAGGTGGTTGAGGCAAATGGGCCTTGAGGAGTAAAATAGCTTAATTGTCCAAATTCATCTTTTTTCATTAGTCCTCTGTAAAACCCTCCAAACCATAAATTATTCTGAAAATCCAATATAGCTGAACTCATTGCAATTTCTCCATATTCTGCAATTGAACCTGATTCATTAATAACGGCAATGCCCTCATATCTACATACAACTAATTTCCCATGACACACATTCAAACTCTTGTAGCCTTTTTTGACTCCCGATTCAACAGTTGAAAAATCTGAACCATCGTATGAATATAAAATACTATCAGACACAAAATATAATTTATTGTTATAGTCAGTTATGTATACAGCTGAATCATATTGATTAATTGTCTCCCAACTTAAAAAATTCTTTAAATTTACATTATTGTCAAATCCTGGAGCAAATTTGATTCCTTCGTTTGTTCCGATATAGATATTTTGATTATATATCGCAAGGGAATTTACTGCAAGCGGAATTCCACTACTACCAAGATTCTGATAATCATCAATAATTTCTTCGGCAAGTAAATCAATAACGACTATTCCAAATGCTGTTGACAAATAAGCATATTGATTATAAATATAAATTTCGTAGATGTCTTTTGATCCAAAAATTGTTGAACGCTTAATTCCAGGCAAGTTGACAATAGAATTCCCTTTTAACAAGTCAATATTTCCACTTTTATAAGCAATAACAAGTGTATTAAACTCATTAGAATAACCCATGGAAACAACATTTGATTCAGAGAATCCATTGACTTTTGTCAGAAACTCTGCTTCACCACTTTTTAAGCCAAATTCATAAATGCCAATATCTCCAAGCACAAGTAATTTTTGATCAGCCTCTATAATTTGTCTGACGCTATTGTAGGGTAAGTGCATACGCCAGGTATATGTCGGTGTATTATTCTGAGTATACCCTATAAAAGACCTGAGTAAAAGTGTCACAAAAATTAGTCTCCTCATGTTTGAAATTTACACAAAACTAACGAATGATTACGATGTTTTATTACCATATAATAATAAAAGCAGAATAATTTAAAAACTAAGAATCTACACTACATTTGTATAAAATAATGGCAAATAAAATAGAAAATAAGCCTCAAGTAAAAATTAAACAGAATAAGCGTATCAAGCCTGATTGGTTAAAAACTCAAATACCTGGTGATGGAAAGTATGCTGAAATGCTAAAATTGGTAAAAGATAACAAACTACATACCATTTGCGAGAGTGGGAAATGCCCAAATATTGGAGAATGTTGGGGTGTTGGAACCGCCACCTTCATGATTCTAGGTAACACGTGTACTAGGAGCTGTCAGTTCTGTAATGTTGCCACAGGAAAAGGTGATATTTTAGATAGCCTAGAGCCATTTAAAGTTGCTCAATCTATCAATATGATGGGCATCAAACATGCGGTTATTACCAGCGTTGATCGTGATGATTTACCTGACGGGGGTAGTGGACATTGGGCTAAGACTGTTCAAACAATCAGAGAATTTAATCCCGAAACAACACTTGAAACACTTATCCCAGATTTTCAAGGAAAAACTGACCAATTAGATACTATCATTAAAGTTAATCCAGAGATTGTATCTCATAATATAGAGACCGTAAGAAGACTAACAAAAGAGGTTCGGGTTCAGGCTAAATATGAACGTTCCATGTTTGTATTAGAATATCTTGAAAGAGCGGGACTCAAAACGAAAAGTGGTATTATGTGTGGGATGGGTGAAACTACAGCTGAGGTAATTGAAACACTCAAAGACCTCCGAAAGGTTAATGTATCTATTGTCACCTTAGGTCAATATATGCAACCTACAAGCAGACACTTAAAAGTTGCTGAGTATGTTCATCCAGATACCTTCGATAAATACAAGAAAATTGGTTTAGAACTAGGTTTTGAATATATAGAAAGTGGTCCATTAGTTCGATCAAGCTATCATGCAGAACAACACCTAAAAAAATAAATGGATCAAAAATTTTACCAAGAATACTACAAGCTTGAAAGAGAGGGTTGGTGGTTCAAAGCAAGGTTATCTATTCTTGAAAACTATTGCAAGAACATGATAACCAATCCAGATATGAAAATATTAAACGTTGGGGCTGCTACAGGTGCAACATCTGAAATGCTTTCAAAATATGGGAAGGTGACATCATTAGAGTACGATGAGTTTTGCTGTAAATTTCTAAAAGAAAAAACAGGCATTGAAGCGGTAAATGCATCTCTAACTCAGTTACCATTTAAAAATAATTCGTACGATATTATATGTGCTTTCGATGTAATTGAACACATCGAAGATGATAAAAAAGCTGTTGAGGAAATACGTAGGGTACTCAAACCAAAAGGGAAATATTTTCTAACAGTTCCAGCCTTTCAATCTTTATGGAGTAATCACGATGTAGTTAATCATCACTATAGAAGATATAAAAGGAAACCATTTAACAAGCTAATAGAAAACACAAATCTCAAAATTGATTATAGTACGTACTTTAATTTTTGGTTGTTCATACCTATATCTTTAATGAGATTTATATTAAATAATATTACCAGAAAAAAAGATTCTAACTCATCAGGTTCAGATAACGAAATTATGCAATCATCAAACATCATAAATGGGATTTTGTATAGAATTTTTTATTCAGAGAAATTTTTGTTAAGACTAAACATCAAATTTCCTTTTGGTGTTTCGATACTCACCATAGGGTATAAATAAAGATTAAAAAAAAAAGCCCCAACACAAAAGTGTTGAGGCTTAAATGGAGTGGCGGTGACCTACTTTCCCAGGTGTTACCCAAGTATCATCGGCTCAGTTGGACTTAACTTCTCTGTTCGGAATGGAAAGAGGTGTACCCCAACGATATAACCACCTTAAAATCTTAAAACGCAATTGCGAAAATGACAAAAATTGGAAGTAAAATAAAAACTAAACTTTTAAATAATAAAATGGTAAGTCTACAGGTAATTAGTACTACTCAGCTATGACATTACTGCCTTTACACTTGTAGCCTATCAACGTCATCGTCTTTAACGACCTTTAAAAGAAATCTCATCTTGAGGTCAGTTTCGTGCTTAGATGCTTTCAGCACTTATCTGCTCCATACGTAGCTACTCTGCACTGCACCTGGCGGCACAACAGATACACCAGAGGTATGTCCAACTCGGTCCTCTCGTACTAAAGTCAGATCCTCTCAAATTTCTAACGCCCACAACAGATAGAGACCGAACTGTCTCACGACGTTCTGAACCCAGCTCGCGTGCCACTTTAATGGGCGAACAGCCCAACCCTTGGGACCTTCTCCAGCCCCAGGATGTGACGAGCCGACATCGAGGTGCCAAACCGCTCCGTCGATATGAGCTCTTGGGAGCGATCAGCCTGTTATCCCCGGCGTACCTTTTATCCTTTGAGCGATGACCCATCCATACAGAATCACCGGATCACTATGTCCGTCTTTCGACCCTGTTCGACTTGTCAGTCTCACAGTCAAGCATTCTTGTGCCATTACACTCTGCGTATGATTACCAACCATACTGAGAATACCTTTGAAAGCCTCCGTTACTTTTTTGGAGGCGACCACCCCAGTCAAACTACCCACCACACACTGTCCTCCGCATAGCGGAGTTAGACTTCAATTATATATAGGGTGGTATTTCACCAACGACTCCAGCAGGCCTAGCGGCCCACCTTCAAAGTCTCCCACCTATCCTACACAATATATAACCAAAACCAATGTGAAGCTATAGTAAAGGTGCACGGGGTCTTTTCGTCCCGTTGCGGGTAACCGGCATCTTCACCGATACTACAATTTCACCGAGCTCGTGGTTGAGACAGTGCCCAGATCGTTACACCATTCGTGCAGGTCGGAACTTACCCGACAAGGAATTTCGCTACCTTAGGACCGTTATAGTTACGGCCGCCGTTTACTGGGGCTTCAGTTAAGAGCTTCTCCAAAGATAACTCCCTTCCTTAACCTTCCAGCACCGGGCAGGTGTCAGGCCTTATACTTCAACTTTCGTTTTTGCAAAGCCCTGTGTTTTTGATAAACAGTCGCCTGGGCCATTTCACTGCGGCCCCGCCTAAGCGGGGCACCCCTTATCCCGAAGTTACAGGGTTAATTTGCCTAGTTCCTTAACCACGACTCACTCGAGGGCCTTAGGATACTCTCCTCGACTACCTGTGTCGGTTTACGGTACGGGCTTTAGTGTAGAGGCTTTTCTTGGAAGATCGGTTGATGCATTATCCACTTGTTCGAAAACTCATGGTACTATCAGGGGCTCACGCCTCCCTTCAACGAACAATTCCGTCTGTTCGCAACATCTCGCCATCTCCGTCCTCTCTACTTGGTACAGGAATATTAACCTGTTGTCCATCGGCTACCCTAAATCGGTTCGCCTTAGGTCCCGACTAACCCTGATCCGATTAGCGTTGATCAGGAAACCTTAGTCTTACGGCCAGCAGGTTTCTCGCCTGCTTTATCGTTACTTATGCCTACATTTTCTTTTCTAATCTCTCCAGCATACCTTACGATACACCTTCGCTGATATTAGAATGCTCCCCTACCACTGCAGTAAACTGCAATCCATAGTTTCGGTATTAATCTTATGCCCGTTCATTATCCATGCACAATCGCTCGACTAGTGAGCTGTTACGCACTCTTTAAATGAATGGCTGCTTCCAAGCCAACATCCTAGCTGTCAATGCAATTGAACCGCGTTAGCTCAACTTAGATTAAATTTAGGGACCTTAACTGATGGTCTGGGTTGTTTCCCTCTCGGACAAGGACCTTAGCACCCATGCCCTCACTCCTCGGAAACATGTTATAGTATTCGGAGTTTGTCAGAGTTCGGTAGGCGGTGAAGCCCCCTTACCCAATCCGTAGCTCTACCTCTATAACACTATTACCGAAGGCTGCTCCTAAAAGCATTTCGGGGAGTACGAGCTATCTCCTAGTTTGATTAGCCTTTCACCCCTACCCACAATTCATCCAAAGACTTTTCAACGTCAACTGGTTCGGTCCTCCACTCTGTGTTACCAGAGCTTCAACCTGATCATGGGTAGATCACAAGGTTTCGCGTCTGCCTCTACTAACTTGACGCCCTATTCAGACTCGCTTTCGCTACGACTACTTCCCTTAAGGAATTAATCTTGCTAGTAAAGAGCAACTCGTAGGCTCATTATGCAAAAGGCACGCCGTCACCATAAATGGCTCCGACCGCTTGTAAGCACACGGTTTCAGGTTCTTTTCACC